>Ga0325411_1009360_pt1 | contig 10483 bp, 13 predicted proteins | sample PopdelMetagenome_13_FD_206181 | JGI IMG/M metagenome (GOLD analysis project Ga0325411, IMG submission 206181) | Populus deltoides microbial communities from Bellville, Georgia, United States - Xylem-PdIQD-R4 | ecosystem: Host-associated > Plants > Phyllosphere > Stem > Wood/Secondary xylem...
ATATATATATATATATATGATAAACCATAAACGAGATTATATACATAATTATATTGATTATAACAACAAAATATTGATACGTGAAAGAAATATTAATAGAATGAATTAAATTATTAAAATGACAAATATTAGATCTTTTTTAGAACTAGGATATAATGCTATATATAGTGCATGAAACCAAATGTAGTCATAATTATAATGTAATTAACTATTTATTAAATTTAATTATAGTGTAGAGTTATTTTCATCAATGTTTCATAGAGTATTTTAAAAATGTCATATATGTTTTAAAAACCTAAAATATTAAATAAGAAATTTTTCTGTTCTTTTATAATGAAATAGAGAAAAGAAAAGAAAAATAGTTTGATGGAAAATATAAACATTAAAAGAAGGAAATCAGTTGTCAATGTATTGATCAATTACTATTTTAATACTATAGGGACTAATTAATTATTCTTAATAAACTACAAGGACTATGAAAAAGTGAGTGACAAATGTTAGAGTATAGCTCAACTTGAACGAACGGATATGTTCATCTAAAAAAGAACAACAATTCAGTTCAGCCATTCCGCTGCTGATTAATAATTTCGCGAACATACTGAATAAGCTTGTTAAGCCACCGTGACTACAAGAAAACGGACTATTCCATGTCCTCTACCACTATCTTCACTACTCCTCCACCACCACCACCACTACCACACGCCAACACAACCCGCTCCTCCACCACTCTGCACAACCCTCCACCAGAAAAAATCGCAATTTTAATCGACAAATCCAAATCCTTAAACCATCTCAACCAAGTCCACGCCTTTCTCTACCGCCACAATCTCCAGGACCACCCAATCCTCAACTTCAAGCTTCAACGTTCTTACTCCTCTCTGGGTCACTTAAACCGCTCTCTTGCACTGTTTAACAAAACCCAAAACCCCAATGTCTTTTTTTATACTTCTATTATTCATGCCCACACTATTCACAATCTACATCACCTAGCACTTCTTTTCTATGTCCAAATGTTGAGTCAAAATGTATTCCCTAATGCATTTACTTTCTCATCGATATTGAAGTCATGCCCGATTGAACCTGCAAAATTGCTACATGGGCAAGCAATAAAATTTGGGTTTGATGCAGACTTGTATGTGAGGACTTGTCTTGTTGACGTATATGCAAGAGGAGGCGATGTTGTTTCTGCGCGTACGCTGTTTGATGCAATGCCTGAGAAGAGTTTAATTTCGTTGACAGCGATGATTACTTGTTATGCTAAGTATGGGATGATTGACGAGGCAAGAGTGTTGTTTGATGGGCTGGAAGAGAGGGATGCCATTTGTTGGAACGTTATGATTGATGGGTACGCGCAACATGGATTACCTAATGAAGGATTGTTGTTGTTTAGACAAATGTTGAATGCCAAAGTGAGACCGAACGAAGTTACTGTGTTGGCTGTTCTTTCTGCTTGTGGGCAAACTGGGGCTTTGGAGACGGGAAGGTGGGTTCATTCATATATTGAGAATAATGGGATTGGGATTAATGTTCGAGTAGGTACGTCTTTGATTGATATGTATAGTAAATGTGGGAGTTTGGAGGATGCGCGGTTGGTTTTTGAGAGGATCAGTAACAAGGATGTTGTTGCTTGGAATTCGATGGTTGTTGGGTATGCAATGCACGGATTTAGCCAAGATGCTCTGCGGTTGTTTAAAGAGATGTGTATGATCGGATACCAACCTACAGATATAACGTTTATTGGTGTATTAAATGCTTGTGGTCATGCTGGTTTGGTCACTGAAGGATGGAAATTTTTCTATTCAATGAAAGATGAACATGGGATTGAACCCAAGGTTGAGCATTATGGGTGTATGGTAAATCTTCTTGGCCGTGCTGGGTATTTAGAAGAAGCGTATGAACTTGTTAAGAACATGGAGATTGATCAGGATCCCGTATTGTGGGGAACTCTGCTTGGGGCTTGCAGGCTCCATGGCAACATTGCCCTGGGAGAGCAAATAGCGGAGTATCTTGTTAGCCAGAATCTTGCAAATTCAGGGACTTATGTTCTTCTTTCTAACATTTATGCAGCAGCTGGCAATTGGGAAGGTGTGGCGAGGGTGAGGACCTTGATGAAAGAGAGTGGGTTTGAGAAGGAGCCTGGTTGTAGCTCGATTGAAGTGAATAACAAGGTGCATGAGTTTTTGGCTGGAGATTTGAGACATCCGAAGAGCAGAGAGATCTATGAAATGTTGGAGGAGATAAATGGCTGGCTTAAAACTCATGGTTATACCCCACAGACAGATATTGTATTACATGACTTGGAGGATGCGCAAAAGGAGCGGTCACTTGGGGTTCACAGTGAGAAGCTTGCCCTAGCTTTTGGGCTTATAACAACCAAACCAGGCACTACAATAAAGATCGTAAAGAATCTGAGGGTCTGCGCGGATTGTCATGCTGTGACAAAGTTGATTTCGAAGATCACCGGACGCAAGGTTGTAATGAGGGATCGAAACCGTTTCCACCACTTTGTAAATGGCTTATGTTCTTGTGGAGACTATTGGTAAATTGTACATCTAGCCTGGGATTGTGAATAAATTTGTGATCCTGTATTGCCGCATAAAGCAGTTATTTCTAAGAAATGTTTTCCAGGCCATCATTATCTCACTGTTTTAATGTACTTGAATATTTCCACAAAAGCCTTTCATATTGAGATCAGATGTGGTTCTCGTTGGCCTGCAGATGACGCAGTCCCGCTGCAAACTGGAATACATGCCAGTCTCGGTAGCAGCACTGCACGTCTTCGATATTCAGTATGCCTACTATACAAGTGCCAATTTCTTTTATGTTTATAGAAAGAAACCACAATTATTCCATTATTGAATGTGTGGGTGCTGGTGCGCACACCAGATGTTCTTCAGTTCTGGGCAGGATATGAAACAGTGGACAACTGAAATTTCAGAAACATGGATGCTTCATAAGAAATAGTAATGTAAACGAAGCTAAAAAGGATCCAATGCAAACAATTCTGTACATAATTGTTCCCGAACCATGTCCTACAGAGCAGATGCCTAGCTAACAAATTGGCTGGGGAGATTCACTTGCGACTTGCAGCAATCTTTGAATTACAAATTAGTAACACCTATAGCTACCAAAAAAATGAAAAACCTACCAAATCGAAGAACTTTTCACATCCCCATAGAAGGAAAGCTCACTTCCACGGGAAACTGAAGACCAGCTAAATAGAATGCTACCACAAGCTCCAAGAAATCCCAGCCGATCCTAGCACCTCACAAGTTTTCACATTCTGAAATCTAAAACACAAACTGTATTGTTCGCAAAACAGGCAGCAATTTTATCACCTTCCTTATTCCAACAAACCTCAAATATTCCCCCGTTGCCAGCATATGTTTTCACAATCTTTCCTTCCCTCAATGACCAAATGTTGATGCATCTATCAAGAGATCCACTTGCCAGGTATTCTCCATTAGGACTAAATGCTACCGAATACACAGGCTCCCTGGAAATTCAATTATAAGACATTCATCAATAATAGCTACAAATAGAGCAGTAACAATTTGATTAATCATAAATTCAATTATCTGTTCAATGACAGGATAACAGAACGAAAATGCATTCCTCTTTAACTAGAGCAGTCCCGAAATTCCAGGGACTAAAGCAAGAGAGGATTGCAGATCCATCAGGCATTGATCAGCCAAACTCAACAAGTATCAGTTTAATATTTGATGTTAATAAAAAAGAAAAGAGGTCAGGAGAAAAATTGGAGCAGAAGTCAAGAATTTTCAAAAGAAAATAACAGGTTGATATCACAGGAAGTCAGATTTCAGAGCAATGAATTAAGATAACTTCAAATATTGGCTCATTTAATCTTCAAGCATTCAACTACCTAGAAGCTGATAATGAAACTAATTTTTTTTCTCCTGATCCTTCAATATGAAGAGAGAGAAAAAGTTAAGTGTATACCTGTGTCCATTCAAACTACAGAGAAGTTTCCCAAATTCCACGTCCCATAACTTCACTGTTGAGTCAAATGATGCACTATACAGAAAGCAGAACCGCATAATATCAGAAAGAAAACATAAAACAATTCATCAAAGTTGACCTGAATCATACAATGTTATACAAGAACTTGATGTTTCATGATCCTATACAAAACTAGGATTAAGACTAACAGGATTTCTTGAAAATTAGCAAGACAAATGTCAGACAGTAACCAGAACTACTTAATTTGTAATGCACGTGTCTGTGCATGCAAGTGAAGATGCACCAATAACATTTAAGTTAAATGCAGTAGTTTTACCTAGCCAGCACTAATGGTTGGTTGGGATTGTTTGTACCAGGTCCAGTGGGGCTCCATCTGATAGTATAAATCTCCTGCAACACGATTAATAAAGATTCATGATAGCAATCCAATGTGCTATATAAAGAGAATGCATCAACACCAACAAATCTTGAACTGCAAAAATAAAAGGTAGGCGGTACCTTAGAATGTTCCCTTAAATCATGAACATACTTCTCCTGCTTCATGCTCCATATCTGCAGTACAATTTCATCAGTTGCCAACCACGAAAATAGCAAGCTAACAAGAAATGAAATAGGACTTCAAAGGGCTCATAAGCAATGATAAATCAGGGGATTATGTTTAAAATAAAAGCACAGAGATTAGTGTAGGGCATTCATGAGTCATAAATGAACAAATATAATACCTGAAAACTAAAATGTAAATCAGTGTATAGATGACATAAAAAAAAAGGCACAGATAATAACCTTAGCACTGATATCATCAGAGCAAGATGCCAACCATGAACCTGTAGGATCCCACTTGACACAATTAACCTCGCCCTGAAATTGCAAAAAGGAAAAAATATAAGCAGCATGAAAAGCTTTGATTGTTGCTTGTTGCTCAAGAAAAATTCATTTGACTGCAAAGCTTTAAGTTGAATACTGCAGTTATAACCCAGTCAATAAATAGCATCATCAAGTTTTCTATGTAGCCCAGAGAACCACAACAGTGCAACCTGGTGGTTCGTCAGATTAGGCATCCAGGTCAATTAAATAACAATGCTAGTCAATCACTGATTTGAAGTATGAAATTATTCTATATTTATTTATTTTACCAGATTGGTGGCTTCCTACTAAATTAATCAGACTTGGTCTCGCATTGCCCCATTGATAATATCATACACACACAAGGTTCGGTTGTGGATTCTCAGCCCCTCTAGAATCTGACCCAATTGTTTTAAAAAAAAAATCTGCCAGCTTACTTGAGATATAAAAAGGCTCTGACTAAATTACTTTGGGCACGTTTGAGAAGAACAGCATGAACAATATGCAATTGTAGAAAGATAGTACAAACCTGATGTCCAGCAAAAGTTTTAATAGGGCGCGTTTCTCCAACTTTGCATACATATATCATATTGTCAGTGGAGCTTGTTGCAAATGAAACATTATTGCGCCAGTCAACATCAAGTGTAGGACCTAAAACAAATACCAATATGAAAGCAAATGTAACAATAATCAGTGATTTCTTTCTTCTGACAAAAGACTACTGATTCTAGCAATTTAAGAGCAATTTAAAACCTGAATGAAACTCAAACTGCTGTTTCCATTCCTCAGCCCTCACATCCCACACAATTGCTGTTTTATCACAGCTTCCAGTTAGCAGATAATCCCCCTTCTTGTTCCACTTCAAAGTAAATATGGGTCCTTTATGCTTACTCAATGTAGTCTTTAGTTCACCTGGACAAGGGAAAAGATCCAGAAGATAAGCTAGAGTTCCAAATTGCACAGAAAATCTGAAGTAAAAGCACGATTTCAATCAACAACAGAATAATAACATATGCATACATGTGTGTACACATATTTTTATAAAAAAAACTGCTGTATTGGTTTGTCCAAGTGACAAGTTGATAGTGGCACGCTTGTGTTAATATACCCTACCCTTCAGAGTGAGAAATGAACACTAAAAAAAACAAGAAAAGATATCTGAGCTCCCTTTATTGTTTATTTTTACATATATGACTTGCTGCTCACTTTCAGCCTGAAATAGAAGGGAATGAAACAGATCATTTGAAATATCTTACCGTCTGTACTCCAAATTCTTGCTTGCCCATCATAAGAGCCAGTTGCAAGTAATGTTCCCTCGCCCTGTACAATAGAAGGTAAAATAGTGATGAGTACTTGTGAGGAAAATAGATTAATTTGACATGTAAAATTAATTTTCTCGATCCTGCAACAAAGGAAACACCCTGCCTATCAGCTTCAGTTCGAGCCCATTTGAAGTTGAGTAAATGATTTGCCATGTTAAGCTTCCTTTTTTCCTTCTCCATTGAAATTACATAATATGATACACAGTCATAAGCCCATCGGAATCAACATAGCTAGCCTCATTCTCAACATAGCCAACATAATTCTTGTCAACTCACGTTATTTATTTCCTTGGGACAGTTTGTTTAACAAGAACCATGGGGTCATATGCAGGTCATTTTTTTTCTCGTAAAGCCTCCATTATGCTAAGAGGGGGAAAGAAAAAAAGGGGAATACCTCAAGAAGTATATTCTTATGACATGAAAATCTTTATGAAGAGTAAATTCATACGGCAACAATATGAAGAAACATTAAAATTACTATTCTCGACAATCAAAGCCTTTAAGAGAACTCACATTCCAATCAAGTGTTGTCACATCTTTGCTTTTCTCATTTGTCCTTCCCTTTACATGCTTCAATACCAGCACATTTAAAGGACCATTCTGAGCAACTGACCTAGAGGTCCCCTCAGCTATTGTCCAAATTCGTGCTGTGGAATCTCCAGAACTAGAAATTATGATAAAAAGAGTGATGTGTGAGATGTAGGGTAAGGAAAGGAAAACCAACAATTTTCTTAGGCTATTATAGATGCCGTGCAATATTACAATTAATCTGCAACTTTAAGAAAGGTTACATTACAGATGCTTGCATAATGTCCAGAAAACCCCGTTACCACTGAAGGCCATTAGTGTTGACACAATCAAAGTAGAAAAATCAAATGGGCAATCTATATACCATCATATCCTCCCATATTGAAATAGAATGTGATAGTGAAATTAAATACCAATTGAAATAGCAGAACTCATAAAGACACTTGATAAAGCAGCACATATACTCACAAGGGAACTGAGGGCAAAGAAATTCTCTACAGTGGATATGATACACATTTCTTTTAAGATAAGAAACTTAAATGATTTGCTCTTATTTTTTCCAAATTGTCCAGCATGTGTATCCTTCATTTAAAAATAATGTAACACATTGTATCAAATCTAAAAGATTATTTAAACTTCATTTCCTAGTTGAAATTAGTTTTACCTATTTGAGGATTATATAACCAATTACCAATAAAACATTCAGCCTGACATACTTTATATTTACAGAAGAATAATAACCTTGCATAGCCTGTTATGTTTAAATAATGTTCTGTCGCTAATAAAGTTAACATAATGACATATCTCATAGAGCAACTTTTACCAAATAACAGAAAACTAAGAATCAAGATACAATAAGTTTTGGCATATAAATCAGAGTTGCAAACACAGAATTATCAACAAAAGAAGAGTCTCAGCCAAAAATTACTGACCCTGATGCAAGAAGTGATCCTGTTGGACTCCATGCACAGGCACAAACCTGAAAGGAAGCAAATGAAAAGAAGCACATGGATGGCAAATGGAGAAAACAAAAAACAAGATATTAATATAAAAAGCAAAAAGGATGGCAAATGTTCCAACCTCAGAAGTATGTCCTTCCAAAATCATCACATCAGAACTAGGAATTTCACATGTCTGAGATGTTGACGCTGTAGAAATATCCATTGGCTCCGGTCCTACTAAATAATAGATTTTCACATTTTAGGAAATATATAACATGAAGGTGAGAAAAAGAGGCAGAGAAAGGGAGTAAGAATGCAATATATTCACTAATTATTCAAGAAAATAACAGAACACTGAAAATTAATAATCACTTATCCATGTCCACTATATAACTAACATTTCACCACATTCCAAGGGAAAAAGGAAAACAAAATGACTTTTAACAGTAGCCTCACCATCCCGACATTGTGACAGCATAGAACTCCAGACTATGGTAAAGCAGTGAAGTAAAATTGTAAGTGAAGATAATCTATATTAGAGCTTAAGCTTAAAAAAACTAGGAAAAGAACAAAGAACAGTAGTATATACAAGAAAGGTCTTAAAATTTAACCATGGCAGTGTTGTCACAAGATGCCAATGCACTCACCTTGGAGGCATGAGGTGAGGCCAAGGTGCCTTGAAAACCTCAAATAAGATGTTAAGATAAAATTCAAGAAACTAAAAATGGCAAAGGGACATAAAAATAAATAAATAAAGCACAGAAGTATATACAAGAAAGGTCTTAAAATTTAACCATGGCAGTGTTGTCACAAGATGCCAATGCACTCACCTTGGAGGCATGAGGTGAGGCCAAGGTGCCTTGAAAACCTCAAATAAGATGTTAAGATAAAATTCAAGAAACTAAAAATGGCAATGGGACATAAAATAAATAAATAAAAGCACAGAAGTGAAATTGCCTTCAGAAATCCCATTTTCTTCGTGCTTATCTTCTGTATCAGTAATCATTCTGCTATCAGTGTTATCCTCATGCTGCTTGTCTCGCTCTTTTTCCCTTTCTAACCTCTCTCTATCCTTTTCATTCTCCTTTTCCCTTTCATGTCTTTCCTTCTCTCTCACTCGTGCACGTTCTCTTTCATGTTCCCTTTCGAACTCTTTGTCTTTTTCCTTGTCTTTGTCTTTATCTTTATCTTTGTCTTTGTCTTTTTCTTTTTCTTTGTCTTTCTCTTTCTCTCCATCCTTGCGCAAATTTTTTTTCTTCTCTTTTATTATCTGCCGCAATTCATTCACATCTTTTGTGATAAGATCCAAAGGTTGCAAAAATGAGAAATCTTCATCTACATCTGCATCACTCTGGCAAGCTTGAAACAAACCTTGATCAATATATATCCCAAGGCATGTAAAGCAAAAAATGCTAAACAAAAACTAATTTAAAAACCAAAAAATCAGAGAACAAAAGATTTAAACATGCTAACATTACTCAAATTCGCTTCCATTTCCAAGTACTGAAGCCCCTTTTGTACAAAAGTAATGAGAGCACCAGGTGGAACCATATTGCCATCTATGGTGCATTTGTTAATTCCTGCCTCATATCCTAAAACAAAAGCTGAATGCGTAAAACCTGCAGGAACATAAAAAAATCTCAAAAACTAACCTTTAAATTCACAATCGTATCTCATAACCCTTTACCTTCTATCGTTACCCAATGTCACTGCTAAAAACAATAACTACCAGAACACATTTACTATTTTGTTTTTCTTTTGCCGGAAACTCAAAAAAATTTAAAAGATTTCTTACATAAATATGGCCTAATGGAGGCTTTCGATTGCATTTAAATCAAATCCCTTACAATTAAAAATGTCATTCAAGGCGGCCCAATCTTTTTCATAAATTTTAAATTGCATCTCCTTACTTCATTTAAATTTCATATTGTAAATTCAGGCAACCAATGAGTATACAAGCTTTTCATGTTCTTAACAAAACACAAAAATATTTAAATAAAACTAAACAAGACTAGAAGAACCAAGTTCACAGATCTACAAGCTCAGGCTCCTTTTTAGTGGAAAATACAGAACAAAACCCCGAAATTACAGATTCTGAACATAGCAAGACTTAAAAATTCTAAATAATTACATTTAAAACCAAACTCTAAAAGCAAAACCCTAACCTTCGTTATTTCACAAAAAAATAAGAATAAAAGCAAAAATATAAACCCTAAATTGCATGAAAACGTTAAAAGGTAAACCGAACCTGATTCTTGAAGGTAACGGAAAACGAGGTAATTCAATTCGACGGAGGTGATTGAAGTCATTGTAACAAAAGTCGCCGGAATTAACGACTGTGATTATAGGTCATAGAAATCATATAGGCTAGAGAGAAGGTTGAGAGGCAGCGCCGGTGGAAATGAGGGAGACGGAGTAGCTCTGGAACTGAAAAACCGTTTATGTTATGAAGCGAGATTTTCTGTATTGATATATGATATTGTTTTGGGAAACCTTAATTTAGTCCCATATTTATATTCTATTATCAATTGATTCCTACAAACTCTCACATTTATCAATTAAGTCCTAAACGTTTCAAAATATTTTCAATCAAGTCTTTTTGTTAATAGTTGTCAACATTTTTGTGTACTTTTCTTCAAACTAACGTTGTTTGAGTACATAAATATGCATACTAGATTGAAAATATTAACTTTAATTATTTTTTTCGTCAAATTGATTTAGATTGACATCATTTTAGCATATATATTATGCAAATTAAACTTAAGTTATGAAACAAATTAAAAAAAGGACACGATTGAGAAATATAGGAAATGTGTAGGACTTAATTGATACAATTCATAGGCTTGGGATGTAATTGATAATTTGGCC
>Ga0325411_1009361_pt1 | contig 10483 bp, 9 predicted proteins | sample PopdelMetagenome_13_FD_206181 | JGI IMG/M metagenome (GOLD analysis project Ga0325411, IMG submission 206181) | Populus deltoides microbial communities from Bellville, Georgia, United States - Xylem-PdIQD-R4 | ecosystem: Host-associated > Plants > Phyllosphere > Stem > Wood/Secondary xylem...
TTTTTACATGAGAGTCGCTGCTATGACTTGACCATGTCGAGGAGGCTTCAAGTTTATATAATTTCATAGTTGAGGATGAGGCAGCTTTGTTGGAATGCAAAGCTGCTATACTTGATAATATTTCATGGTATGTATCTGGTTGAATCAGATATTTTTTCAAACATAACAAAAACTATACAGAACATAAAGAATTATGCGATAACTGATTTAATATTACCGAGTTGTTTTTTAAAAAAATAATAAAAAAATATCTCAATGTGACTACTTACTTCATTCGAGTTTAAAATAAAAATATATGAAAGTTATTTTAATATGATTTAGTTGGTTAGATTAGTTTAAAAACAATATGTATTTATTAAAAAAGATTTGAGGATTAACTTGAGAAAAAAATTGAAATTAAAAACGAATGAAAAGGGGGGAAAATGGAAGAGTTGACTGGAATAAGAACAAAAAGGAAGAAGAAAAAAAAGACTAAAGGGAAGCTTCGTATAACATATAAACAGTGAAGTTCGATGACAATTCCCAAGTTCTTAGCAAAAAGCTCTCTCACGTAAAGATAACGGATAGTTTTTTTTTGAAAGATAACGGATAGTTGAGCATTCCTTTATCTTGTTTCTTGTATTTGGAAAACTGTTTTCTTTCTATCAGTCTCTATTTAATTATTTTTAAATAAAATAATAAAAATATATTTTTTTAAAATAATAAAAAATATCCTGCATCGATTATTTAATAAAATAAAATAATAGTTTTATCTATGAATGCAATCAAATGTTGTAATAAATAAAATAAATATTTAAAAATAAGAATTTAGTTATTTTGATCAAACAACTCAATAAACATAAGAAACACAAGAGAACTAAAAAACTTAAAATAAAATAATTATTTTTTAACTTCAATTAATGAATTTTACTTATTAATTCGTATTAATATTTTAAACGAGTTTTTTTTTTATGAATTGAAACAATTAAAAAAAGAAGTGAAATATTATTTTTTATATTAATATACATAAGATATTATCTTTATAGCATGTCCTGTCCAATACATGTCAAATGAAGAGTAGAACAGTTGTCCAATAACGTATAATTATTATATTATTACAAAACACCCTCGCACACATTGTTTATGAAATATTAAAAAATATATTGCGTGTAAGATGTACGATGATGATTTTAGGAAAATATTAAATATATACTTAAACTATGAGGACAATATTAATTTCAAATTCAAGCTATTTATTATATTAATTTTATGCAGAATTATTTTGATTTTTCAATTATGGTTTTTATTAGAATTATTTAAATTCTCTACAGAATAATTTTTCTTTAAATACAATTCGGAAGGAAATCTGGATGGAATGCCTTGAAAATGGATGGAAGTCCATAATTTTGGAGAGTTTGCAAGTAAAATTAATAATAAAAATTATTTAATAGCAAGAGGGTATTTTTGAAGTTTCCCTGATTTTATTATATAGGTTAACAGATGGTAGGTACTGCCGTTGAATTTACTATGCTTCACAGACAATTGGAAAAAATCAACGGTTTTAAAATTGCCATGGAAGCATGTGCAATCCGCGAAGACGGAAGAAGTCATTATATATATGTATATATATAAAGAGGGGTGGAGGGGGTTTTATATTAAATTGAATTAAAAATTGACTTAATTAATTTAATAGGTCAATCGATCAATCGGTGAGTTAGTTAAAATTTAAATGAGACTTGGATTTAATTTTTTGAATAAATTCTAAAACTAGAACTAAGACAATTTGATTTTTTTAAAAATATTTAAAAAAATCATTTTAAATAGATTCAATTAACCCATTTCTCAAATTCTACCGAATTTGTTTTTGTTTTTGTTTTTTTTTTTATCTATGTTACCTACAATACTTTTGGGGTGTTTAAGACACCGTTTGGAAACATGGTGTAAACCGCGTTTTTAAAAAAATTTAATTTTTTTTATTAAAATTTAATATGTTTTGGATCGTTTTGATGTGCTGATTTCAAAAATAATTTAAAAAAATGAAAAAAATCATTGGCATGCATCTCGGCACGAAAATTTATTTGAAAAGCAATCACAACCACACTGCCAAACAAGCTACGCATAATTGCAGTTACTTTTCAAAGTATTTTTTGTTCAGAAATGTATTAAAATAATATTTTTTAAAAAATTATTTTTGATATCAGTATATTAAAATGATCTGAAAAGACTAAAAAATTTATTAACTTAAAATAAAAAAATAATTAAAAAATAAAAATTTTAAAATATAAAAACAAACAGAAACATCATACCATTAAATCAAAAGGTCGTTGGCATGATCGGTGTAGTTAAACATAGATTAAAGCCTTGTAACGTGGCACTAAAATCGTCGTTAATAAAGTATTGAAAGCACTAAAAAAGTATTCAGCACCTTTTGATCCGTTCTAAGTCTAAATGTCGATCGTGGTGCCAATACCATTAAGCAAAGAACTCACATAAAGATACAATTTATAAGCACACCAACATGATGATGACATGGCAGAGGTGAAATAGCAAAAGACAATTATGCTAGATTTTTATATTTTATATTATATATCCAGTCATTTTACAAAGGATGGTTTTCAAGACAATTATGCTGCATTTTGATGCCACCATATGGCCTAACCAAGTACACACAACATCCATTGATGTAAAATATATTTTAAAGTCCTAATTATTTAGGACAATAATTGTATAAAAATCTAAACGAGATGAATAATAATAATATATGTATATATATATATATATATATATATATATAATAAAAAACTCTGATGGGTCTTAGCATAACATAATCAAGTGTTATGATCTAAACCTGTCTCTCAAATTTATAACTTAACATATGGTTAAAACAAGTAGTATTATAATAATATTGACATTTATTGGCACATAGAAACCTTGTTTATTTTTAGTGAGCATATGCTTTAGATTTGAATTCATAACTAGAATTTTTCTTCTAGTTAGAAAAACATGTTAACAATGGTTAGATGTTTTTTGCATTAAAAAAAATAAGAACAAGAGGGGAAAAAAGGTAGGGAAATAATTAAAATAATGGTTTGTAAAAACTTCATTTAGTAGCCTCCTCTAGTACGGAAAATTATAGGAAAAAGAACTTTTCTAAACTACAAGAAAGTGGTTAAACGCTAAAGGAATAATTCATTGACATTTATGTTTGTTGCTGGTTGGCATTTTAATTATCGATGGCATTGCCCATGGATTCATGTCGTAGGTTAGCTTATCATTCGAGATTTGATGTTTGTTGATAATATTGTCAGCAAACTAAAATGTTGATGAAATATTCATGCCAAAAAACAATTATCGACCGGTGTTTGTCGGCAAGTCTATCGGTATAATAATTACCAACAAACATTTTCATCGCTAATTTGTCAACTAGGTTGCAAATATCGCCGGCGACATCACCAATAAAATTCCCTACATAGGTTGTCATTACTTATTTTGTTGGCGAGTCCAAAATTGAATAATATTATATTAAAAGTTAATTTCAGTGTTCCATAAAAATATTTTTATTACATTTCAAAAACTCCTAACAAGATGGAGCTGTAGGTGGAGGGGGAGGAAAAACTCCTAAACCAGGAGGTCCAAGATGGGAAGGATAATATGTCACCATATATGCATGTATTTGCTTGTAATTTTTTCTATTTTGTTCTTTCATATCGGCCTTTAGAACATATAATCATTCCATAACTTGTTCTTGGACCATCTCTTCAATGATCAATAATGGTTGGCTTGGGTTGGATTGTAGTTTGTCTATAGTCGAAACACTATAACCTGCGCTTATATCTTGAGTCGTAGTCATAGGCATACCATAAAATCGATTCATATCAGGTCCATTAGCTTCTCTAACCTCCAACTACAACTGAGAATCACGAGGAGATGAGTTGAAGTGTCTTTTTCGTATTTCATAACCATGTCGACGTTATATATTTCTGACAAAAAAAAGTCAAATTCCAAAATTTATATCTAATTAAAAACATTAGTAAGCCTATTATAACTATCCAACAAAACTTACAATGAATGTTTCAACTATGTTATTGACAAACTATTGAACATTTTTTTTGTCTATCCTCCTTTCTTATGTGTTTTCATTAATAACTTCATCGAAGTAGGTTTGTGCCCAAACTATGAAGCCTGTAAAATAAATCATTTAAAAAAAGTCTCACAAATAAACACTAAATTAACATTTGAAAAAAATAATAATTATAGACATAAAATGAGGTCTTATTGAGCGCTTTGCATGGTTCACAAAAAGGAAGCAATCTTTTGGTGTACTTGCTCATGAAACCATGAATTTCTTTTTTTCTGTTCCACAACTTGGATCCTAGCTACCTTATAAATTCTTGAATTTTTTCCTAGTTATTCTCTATGACATGGCTTTATCTAAAATGTTTTCATAACATGATGTCATCAAACTTGGCTCTACCTTTTGTATATTTATGGGTGAAATACTATAAATCACGCAATCTAATTTAGGAAGTTATTAAACAACTATAAGGTAATGAAAAAAATAATTGTGCACAATAATATAACAATTTTAGCTTGAAACTTACCATTTACATTGTGATTTTTCCATACTTTCCTAACCACCCTCTCTTTACCTCATCCTACCAAAAGTTTTTTTTATTGTCAATTTTATAAACTAATTAGTTTTCTAAATTTTGAAAACTATATATTAACTTAAAGTAGGACAATTTATCTAACCTTAAACTTTCCTCACTAAGCCTTAACCATACTCATTCATTCATGATGATCTTGAAGCTAACTCCATTGAACAGTTCTTTAAATGATGATTTCATTATTGATGTTATCGTACAAACAACTTTAATATTTGTAAACTTGAAGATCATTTTCATTTTCATTGATGAAAAACTTACAATAATTTAATACAAAGAAATAACATCAATAATGAGAAATAAATTACTTATATGATGTGGTCGGCCTTCTGCTCTACAATAATGTTGTCAAAATAATCATCTCTGAAAGACAAGATTCAAGCTCTGTGACCCTTATTGAATGAGCCTTGGTCGATAAATGTCTTTTCATGATTGATATCTAAATGTACAGTTGGCTTACCGACACTACTGTTTGATTTTGAAGGTTTTCTTAGCATCTCCAAAATATAAAAAACCAATTCATGTTAGATTTCACTTGACCTTAAAACCATGAATTTGAATCGCAACACATTCATTGATAAGTTGAACATGACATCAAAATAACATGGATTCCATTCATGAAATAGATTAAAAAAAACCTAAAGACTAACATTTTTGAAAATGTATCTCATACCCATAAAAAACTATTCATAAGGTTTTTCTATAATCTAAATGATCTTGTTTAGCAACTAAAGGAAACAATTTTTAACACATAACCAAAGAATATTTAAGAAAGAACTTAACTTCTATGATTTTTTAAACTCAATCCATTTATCTAACAAGTTAAACACAAAACCTCAACCCCATGCTTTATAGATTTGAAACAACCACATTCCATTCAGAAAAATTATGAAACATAATGAATGTCAAAATAATAGCCTTTATTCAGAATTTCTCTTCTAGTCTTCTTTGTATCCATAACAATAACCTAAGCATCCATAAAAAAAATATAAACCATATGACCTAATTCATTAACATCCATGGTAACATGATAAAACAACATAAACTTCAACCTGATAAAAAACATTAAAAATGAATATGAATCTTCAATTTCACCAAAAAACCACAAGCCCACCAACTGAGTCAAATCATCCCTCACTACACACCTCATCAAAATAAACTCGGCTATTTTTTTATTCTATAATCTAGACCATCCCAAACAATCACAATAAACGAACCATACCTCTCTAACAATTCATTAACAACAAAATAAACAATACTTAAAACTTACAAATATATTATAGTAAATCCTAAAATGACCTAACCATAAGCAGAAGATAGAAAACTTATTAGCAAAAACAAATAAATCAATATATCATAAAAATGATTAACTACAAACCTACCAATAAATGCATGCAGTATATGGTTAATCAATCTCATAACAGTATCAAGCGTATTATGAAGTCCAAAAGACATAACTAACCACTAATACAAACTATATTTAGTTTTAAAAGAAGTTTTTCACCCATCACCTTCTTTCATTCTAATATGATGATATCCACTTTTACAATCAATTTTGGAAAACAAACAATATCCATGCATTTCATTAAGCATATTATCTAATTTAAGGATATGACTTCTATACTTTACTATTATGTTATTGATTGCTATACAATCAACACATATTCTCCAAGTTCCATCTTTTTTAAGTATTAAAAGTACAAGAACAACACATGAACTTATGCTCTCTTGAATGTGCCTCTTTTATTAACTCTTCTATTTGCTTTGGAAGCTCTTTTATTAACTCTTCTATTTGCTTTGGAAGCTCTTTTGTTTCCCTGATATTACTTTTATAGGCTGGTCTATTAGGAATAACCAAACTTAGTACTAGGTCAATTTAATATTCTATTCCTCTTATATGTGACAATCTACTTGGAATTTTATTGGGAAATAAATCTTCAAGTTCCTATAATAAAGAAATAAAAACACTATAAACACATGAATCAAGTTCGTTAGTGTTAAAATATGTCTCCTTGTATACAAGTAAAATTATAGACATATCAAAAAAATAAGCATATGTAAGATCACTTTGTTTTGCATAAATATTAAGATGTTTCCCTACTTTTTCTATATATTCTTCTTTTATCGCTATTTCTTTCATTTCTCTCCACACTCGACTTTTTTTTTAATTTTGGCAAACACCTTTAAAATTGTCTTTAATAGCTGAAACTTTAACCTTTAGTGTTTCACACTCATGGCTCATCTTAGTTTTACTCAGCCTCATATCCTCATCATTATTTTATAACAAGACATGTTTAACTTCTTTTACTTTCTTCAGCTTCAACTGAACTTTACTTGTATAGGTGACAATGGCATAAACATGTATGTTTTCCCATTCTTTTCTAGCATGTATCTATTTTCAAAACTATCATGCTTGGATTTTCTATCAAATTGCCAAGGTCTCCTTAACAATAAGTGTGCAACATGTATAGGAACAATATCACACAAAATATCATCCTTATATCTCCTCATTGAGAATAAGATTAAAATTTGTTTAATTACCCTAACTTCTCTGTATTTATTCAACTATTAAAGCTTATACGGTGTAACATGCTTAATAGTAGTCAATTTGAACTTTCTAAACAAAGTTGTGCTAGTAAAATTAGTACAATTACCACTATCAATAATCATACCACATACTTTATTTTTATATGGAATCTAGTATGAAAGATATTCTCTCTTTGTTGCTCAACATATTCTTTATTAACATAAACATTTAAAGATTTTTTTATAATCAATGATTCATCATTAACAACATATTTAACATCACTAGCATTTTCAAGTGTTGGCATGCTTTTACATTTAGACTTGGCATTAGCTGACTTTACTTCTCCATCATCTCTCAAAACCATAATCATTTTATTTAGACACTCTGATGTATAATTCTTGACACCTAAAACACTTAATCTCTTATTTATGCTTTTGCTGAATATTATTTCTTTATTTTTCCTCTATTGCTGCAACCTGCTTTTTAACATATAAAGGTCTAACAACTTTAGGTATTACTATTGGCTTTGTTTATGCATTACCTTTTTTTTTTAAATTCGACTTTCAACCCTGAAAGCATCCCAAATAACTGGCTGGTTTTGCACAATGTTTTTTTTTTCCAGTTGTTTTTCCACCTTTATAGTTATATGCACCATATCTTTAATTTTTAAATAATGATGCCACATTAACAATATTTTTATTTAATCCATTTAAAAATCTAGTCATTGTGGATTCCCTATCTTCAAAAACATTAGTTCTAATCATAAATTTTTTGTCTCCTTAAAATACTCATCAACACTTTTAGACTTTTTAGATAAAAATTACAATCTATTATATATTTCTCTATAGTAATGATTAGGGACAAACCTCTTCCTCATGATTACTTTCATTTCCTTCCATGTGTTAATAGGTCTTTCTCCTTTACACCTCTTACCTATAACAAGTTGATCCCACCAAATAATAACATAATCAGTGAATTTAACTACAACTATGTTTATCTTCTTTTTCTCTAAATATCGATGACAATTAAATATAAATTACACCTTATTCTCACAATCTAAATAAGCTACTGGATTTTTCTTTCCTTGAAATACTAGAATTTTAAGTTTTATGCTACTTGAATTACGATATAAACCATCTTGATCATTAAAATTCTTTTATTGGATAAAAGTCTCATTTGACCAAAATCTACCACCAAACTCTCTTATATGTCGTGTCTTATATAAAGGATTTTGGTGTGAAAGAGACTTCCTTCCATGATTAACTACATCATTCTTCTCATCATCATCAGAGTTTTCAACGACACTTTCATCTAGAGAAGAAAGTGCTCGTCTAATATATCTTTTAACCTCTTTTCCCTTACGACTAGGAACATCATGTCTACTAATCATCATGGCACTCAACTTATCCATCTTTCATATTAAAGCCTCTATCATTACCTCCGACCTATATTGTCTTTATATAAGATCCTTCGTCTTTGATTATGTCACGCTTTTTTATAACATTATGAATACCTATAATAAAGTTTAGTAGCAAATAAAAAGTTTCTCACACATTCCCTCATGAGTATATACTTGATTTAATATCACTCCACTTGTGTTTCACACAATTTAATCGGGGGTTTCACTTTAATAATCTCAATATGTCATTTACCTCACTATTCCTTTATTTAGGTTCTTAAAGGTAACTTAGCAACTTCTCAAATAATCAATCAAAATAACATAATGATTTTGTAATAATAAAGACTCAAGAATCAATAAATATACAACACTAATTGAATCAAAACTTGGGGATAAATTTACAAATAAAAATGTAAAGTTATACAAAATATAATGATGAAAAAAAGACAAAATAAAAGCAATGGAGTTTATATTAAAGATCTAAAAAAAACTAACTAATTCAAGAAGTCATGATTCAGCTTCAAGGATTTCAAGAAAAAAAAATTAAAATGAATTTATAGCTCTTGAAACTTGTTATGTCCATAATATATCTTTTATTAAATGATTTTTTTGAAATTATTTTTATAAATCATAACTTAAATGGATTATCTTGTGATTTTTCTAATTCAAATTTTTTATTTAAATAAAATATTATGCAATTTTGTATATTTATACCTACTACAATAGTATTTTTCTTTATTGTTAAAGAACTCCTTTTGTCCCCTTTTCTACTTTTTTTTTCTCTTAATAAAACCTTCATTTCAACCTAGACCGAGATGTTACCGAATAGAAAACCTTTTTTTTATTGTTTTATTTTATATGGGTGATATTTTTATTATTTTTTATTTATGTCCTATGGTGAAGGTCCAAAGTTTTTAGATATGATTTGTAAGCATTATTGCTTCTCTTTATACATGAGTTTTGTATATCTGAATTTAAGAGATTAGATCTTTTAAATAATAATTAAAGCTTATATTTTGCTGTTTGGAAGTGATTGATATTAATTAACAATATTGATTGGTTAAGATCTTTTATCTATATAACATGATGTTGTGATTCGTTGTTCCTTATTGATCTATGTATGCTAACAAAAGACTTATATGTTTATATAATTTGAAAAAAAAATTCATTTTTTTAAAAATCTTGGTTAAGAAACATCATGTTTCACTAATGTTGTAAATGATTTAGTCATATCTATTATATCTATTTTCTTGAAACAAGTTTTATTTTTCAAGTGATGTAAATATACAAGTTTATTTTGTATTAATTTGATATAAATAGAACTATTATGTTTCTAAAAGAAATATATATTTCTTTTAGAAACATAATAATTCTATTAATATCAAATTATGTTTGAGTTTCTAGCTACTTCCTTATATCCATGCACATATTTGAATGCTCCACCACACTTTTGTTGATATTTGATGTTCCATTCGGAACTTAAGTAAATATGTTTAATGAGATAAAATAATCAAAAGATTTTAGATTAAACTATATTTTTTTATTTACCATCTTTAAAAAATTATTATCGTTGATAAAGTGTGTGAAGTAAATGAGTGTTTGAGAGTGAGTTTTAACCTGTTTTTTTTGTTAAAATTTGATTGTAACTTTACTTCAAATTATTTTTTAGTATTTTTGGATCGTTATGATGTTCTGATATTAAAAATAGATTTTTTAAAATAAAAAAACATTATTTATATGCTTTTGTAAGCAAAAAAATATGACCTTCTAAATGTCAGAATTAGGTATCTCAATAAATAAAAGCATTTACATGTGTCTCCACCAAGCATGTTTTTAACGTTAAGCCAAGGTACCATACAGATTTCACCAAAAATTCAATTGGAAAGCATACATTACATATGATAAAATTAATCA
>Ga0325411_1009365_pt1 | contig 10477 bp, 13 predicted proteins | sample PopdelMetagenome_13_FD_206181 | JGI IMG/M metagenome (GOLD analysis project Ga0325411, IMG submission 206181) | Populus deltoides microbial communities from Bellville, Georgia, United States - Xylem-PdIQD-R4 | ecosystem: Host-associated > Plants > Phyllosphere > Stem > Wood/Secondary xylem...
CGACTCCTGAACTTTAATCATAATTTTATGATTAAACCAAAATCCTTTTCTTTTCCAATAGCATACCTCTCAGGAGGCTCACACATTAAAATGCGCTAGTCTCGATATCTCTCCCTCTTTTCATATTTTCTTCTCTTGGCCAGCTGCACACTCCCTATTTTTCCTTTTCTTTCATTGCTGGCAATGACACTATCAAAAGATTGATATCTTATCCCAAGTGCAAGAGTGTCGAAGTAATAAATAATCCGGCAAGACCGGGATCAAACCACAGGGAGGTCAACTATATAAAATTACAAATAATAAATGAAAAGGCGTTAAAGAGAACTTTTGAGATGTGATACTGATGTAAGGATTAAACAAGGATAACACAAATGTCAAGGTTAGAGGATCCACTAATTGTATTTCAAATAAGTATAATATAAACTCTTTTTATTACTCAACTGGAAACCATACACAAAGGAGGTTTCAATCGAATTATAAATTATTAACATATCATATTAATTATCTTATTTGAGTAATGCCAATACTTGTAAATGTTGTCATGTATTCATGATGATAACTTATGTTAACAACAAATTAAGTTCCTTTCATAACACAGATGTCAGTTATACCATATAATAGGCTATAAAAGTGTCAAGTATTTGTTGTACTAAGAGTTGTACAACACAAATCTAGATTAACCATTTAACAAGCAAGATAGGAAGAGTAAATAAGATAACAAATACAAAACATGTTAATATCAAAACATTAAAGTTCATGTTGAGTTTATACTATATTTATTTTGACACCATTAGTATAACCTTTTCACCTTAACAAAATAAACTTAGCTAAATATAATGAAGAAGAGAAACATAAATAAATAAAATAAAAACATAATAATGATATACATTAACTAAGTAAAGTAAAAGAAATGAAAAGTATAAATAAGAGATTAATGAAAATACAAACAAAATAATTTTTGTTTATTTTAAAAAAATTATTTTTGACATCAACATATCAAAATATTTAAAAATACCAAAAAATTATTAATTTAAAGTAAAAAAAATTATTTTTTTTAAAAATACTTTTAAAAAACAAAAGTAAACTAATAGAATAACTTAACATAAGCCATAACAACTTCAAACCCTTTTCCAATGCAACCAACCCCCAAATGCTCCCCCCACGTAACCCAACTCCCATCATGCGTCATTATTGGCTCCGTATGTGTTTTGTGGTGCCATATGTTTGTGTTTTATATCCATTATAGATTCGAAAAGTATTTAATTAATGAATAATATATACCAAAATTCATTCAAACTAGAATAGTAAAAACTATGATGAGTATATTTTAAAAGTTTAGAAATTAATTAAAATAATATATTTTTTTAAATTTATTTTTGATATTAACGTATTAAAATAATTTAAAATAATAAAAAAAATATTTTTTTTAAAATATAGTTTAGTAATTAGTGACGTCCAAAACCTCTTTCTCTGTTTTTTTTTTTTTTTTTACTAAACGGGATAAAACTGTGTTTGGGCACAATAGGTACGAGCCCACAAACCTAACTGTTGAGCCACCATGGGCTAACCAGCCTCCACGCAGGAGGGAAATCACGATTCCCCAATAAAGGCGGGAAATCACCAACCTCAAAACTCCTAATATAAATAAAAAATAAAAAGCCCACATAAATAAATTACCGAACCTGCCCTCGACCCCTTCTTTTTGCTGCTTTCAAAATTCGCTTCCAAAAATCCACGACACGCACTTCCCTCTCTCTAAAAATTTAGAAACCCCCAATCTAAGAGAAAGAGAAGAACATATTTCACATGGCGAAACCCTCGAAGAAACGAACGTCGTCGGATGAGGCGATGTCATCGGAGGAAGAGCCACTCAACGAGCAGATCAACGAAGAGGAAGACGAGGAGGAGATCGAGGAGGTGGCTCGCTCAGTTGATTCCGATGACGATGAGGCCGATGGAGATGCTGACGGTGATGAAGGCGAGGAGGCTGATGAAGTAATTTACGGTCTTGCCATTCTAAATTGTTGATAGTTTGTTGTGTGTTTGGATCTAGTTAGGGTTTTGGTGTTTTTAAGGAGCTTTGTTGGTTTAGCATTGGTTTGATACTGAGAAATTTGTAGACTGAATAGAGACGAGACTTGAAAATTTGTTAAATTAGGCTTCGAAAGCAGGAGGTACTGAGAAATTAGCGACGAAATGTGTTGCCGTGCTGAACGAAGGAGTGATTCTGCATTTTTGCTGTGATAATGTACTGTTTGATGGGTCTCGGTGGAAGCTGAAGGAAAGAAAGTGAAGTAGGGGAACTGGTAGTTATGGTTTTTGTTCTGGTGGATGCATAAATGTTCATAAAAAAGCTTAATTTAGCTACGTAGACTCACATGCATTGTTTTGGCCAGGCCTTTTTTTGTAGGGTTTCCTTGATTTGACGATGGCCTTTTGGGCTTTGACTGTTCTGAAATTATTGTGAACCGTGTTGGTTTGCCTTTTGAATTCCTCTGCGGGTGTTTTGGTGTATGTTTTCAATGTGACGTGTATTTGTACTGAGTTTGCTGACCTTTGATTTTTTTGCATATCTTTTGATATTTTTGTGTGCATAATTTGAACTGTAGGAAGGAACCAGCAATGAAATTAGCAAGCGTGAAAAGGAGAGACTCAAAGAAATGCAAAAATTGAAGAAACATAAGATTCAGGAGATATTGGATCAACAAAATGCTGCTATAGATGCTGATATAGTATGTTTGATTTTCAAGAATGGCTTCTGCAATGTGTTGCTTGTAGAATATGAAAAAGATGTTGGGCAAGTTTACTGAAGTTAGTTTAATTGCAGAATAACAAGGGGAAGGGACGCTTGAAATATTTACTGCAGCAAACTGAGTTGTTTGCTCACTTTGCTAAACATGATCAATCAGCATCCCAGAAGAGGGCTAAGGGAAGGTTTGACTGTTATTTGTTTGAAGATCCCTTTCTAAAGAAATTGAATACTGTAGTTGCTTGATTATACTTTTGCTGACAATTCCTCTAGTAAATAAGTTTATGTTGTTAATTGCTTGTTGGAAACTTTTCCATTTTTGAGTATCAAGTATCAACTGTGCATGACTCAATTAGTTGTTTCTTAATAAGATTGATGATTTTTTTCGGAAACTTTTATTGTGAGGGCTTTTTGAAAATCATAGTAAGCTAGGTTTTTTTTTTTTTATGTCAGACTAAGTAGCACAGGATGGGCTGCATACACATTTTCTTGCCTTCATAGTTAATAAAAGGCTGGGATGTGAGGTGAAGGGCATGCATCAATATTTAAGCAGACAATGATCTTCATTCATTGTCTTGCTAGATTACTAAGATACAGGATTTTGTTAATTGTATTCTTATCAAGCTCAGCAAAGTTGGTTTAATGTGCATTTCATGCTTAATTCAATTTTTCATGCAACTCATGTAGGAGCTTGATTTGACTGAACCTCTTCTATACTCTGAATTCACTATGTGTGCTTGTTGGTAAGGCTAAAAGTACTGGTCATGTTCAGTGCATCTAACTGCAATTTACTTTGGTTTCATAATTTAATCTAGGGGTCGACATGCCTCAAAAGTAACTGAAGAGGAGGAAGATGAAGAATACCTGAAGGAGGAAGAGGATGGTTTATCAGGAAACACACGGCTGGTGGCACAACCATCTTGTAATGTCCTTATATATGTACTCTTCTGATGCATGCATGCACGCACATGCATCTCCCTGACTGACTGTTAGGTTAAGTGTAGAATTGTAAATTTCTTTGCTATTAGTTTGGATCCAAATACTTTCTCTTTGCTGTTTGCATACACACACGGTTGATGTATCATGAATCAGTGCATTTATGGATTCACTTATATTTATTTATTTATACTGTTTTTCTACTGTCATCTTTTTTTAGCAGGCTCATTGATATTTCTTACTTATTCCATTTTTGTCAAAGCTAACCAGAGATTTGATCCTATAAACCTACTGATCATCCTTATCTTTACATGTACACAAATTAATGCTAGTTGAAGAATAGCATGCATCGTTATTGATGTTTGCCTGGCTTGTCACGTATCCTCATTACACTGAAATATTTACAATTGATGTGATTGTTTTGGGGTAGCCCAATTTTGGAGGCTAAGATTCATTTTTATTCTTTTTCTGCAGGTATTCAGGGAAAGATGAGGGATTACCAACTTGCTGGATTGAACTGGCTTATAAGGCTGTATGAGAATGGTATAAATGGAATCCTTGCAGATGAAATGGTACGCGCAAAACAAGAAATGGTCTTGGCATTATTTTAGCTTTTAAAAGTGCTGTGCTTTTTTTCCTCTTGAGTTTCAGGTGATTTATGTGCTATTAAACACATCTTCATTTTGCAATCCAGGGTCTTGGCAAAACCTTACAAACAATCTCTTTATTGGGCTACCTGCATGAATTTAGAGGAATCACTGGTCCTCATATGGTAGTTGCTCCAAAATCTACACTTGGTAACTGGATGAATGAAATTCGTCGTTTTTGTCCAGTTTTACGTGCTATCAAGTTTCTTGGCAATCCTGATGAAAGAGTAAGTTGCATTAAGTATGGTTTAGTGATATTTTTTTGCTGCATGATTTTCTTTTTAGAAAAAAAATAATCTCAATGCATGCATTGATGGATAATTCTTTACTGTATGCATTTTTTCACGCTGAATTTTTTCTCAGAAACATATACGTGAGGAGTTACTGGTTGCTGGGAAATTTGATGTATGTGTTACGAGTTTTGAAATGGCCATCAAAGAGAAGTCTATCTTGCGTCGCTTCAGTTGGCGGTATATTATCATTGATGAAGCTCATCGGATTAAGAATGAAAATTCTCTCCTTTCAAAAACAATGAGGCTTTATAACACCAATTACCGCCTCCTCATTACTGGTACTCCACTTCAGGTATATGCTTGAATCTTTAATGACATGAAAAGTTACCAAGTTGGGATGCATGGGTACTTGTAGAAAAACTGATCTGTATATGTAATATCTGTACATTTGATGCTGAAAGAGGTTGGCTGTGATGCTTACCGTAGATTTCTTTAACTTCATTGAGTTTGATAAATTGTTTTTGGGTGGCATGGGGCTGCACTGAAGTTTACTGTGTTTGTGTTATCTTTTGGCTGTAAAAATATAATATTCTGTAGTTGCTCTTATAAAAATATAATATTTCTTGTATTTTTGATGTGCAGAACAATCTTCATGAACTCTGGGCTCTTCTCAACTTTCTTCTGCCAGAGATTTTTAGCTCCGCTGAAACTTTTGATGAATGGTTTCAAATTTCTGCTGAAAATGACCAGCAGGAAGTCGTTCAACAACTGCACAAGGTAAGCACATTGCCTTCTTAGCGTTGAGCCTGAAAAGCTCTCAATTGTTTTTGTAAAAATATTCGGATTCTAATTATTTTGCCACAATGAGGTGTCATCTGATATTTTGATTCCATGGATTCTGCATTTCTAAGGTCCTTCGGCCATTTCTTCTCCGAAGATTGAAATCAGATGTTGAGAAAGGTTTGCCTCCCAAGAAGGAAACCATACTGAAGGTTGGAATGTCCCAGATGCAGAAACAGTACTACAGGGCCTTACTGCAGAAAGATCTTGAAGTTGTTAATGCTGGTGGAGAACGGAAGCGTCTTTTGAACATAGCAATGCAGCTTCGCAAATGCTGTAATCATCCATATCTTTTCCAGGGTGCTGAGCCTGGTCCACCTTACACTACAGGAGAGCATCTTGTTACCAATGCTGGTAAACTTTGCCTTCGGGTGGATACAATGTTTTTTGGGTTTGTGTTCATAATTTTGTAGCAGAAATCAGTCTTTTGCATTCTTCCTTTTCCAGGTAAGATGGTTTTGTTGGATAAGTTACTTCCTAAGCTAAAAGAGAGGGATTCCAGGGTCTTAATTTTTTCACAGGTGAGTTGTTGATAGCTATGGTTGGCTGGATAGCTAAGATTGTTATTCTGTGTACACTAGCATTTGAAATGTCCCTCTGTAACCTTTTGGTTATGTTACAGTTCAATTGCTTAATCACTGATCTTGCAATTGGTTTTGCCTTTAATGCAGATGACGAGGTTGCTTGACATTCTCGAAGACTATTTAATTTTTAGTGGGCATCAGTATTGTCGGATTGATGGGAATACTGGCGGAGAAGATCGTGATGCTTCCATCGATGCCTTTAACAGGCCAGGAAGTGAGAAATTTTGCTTCTTGTTGTCAACAAGAGCTGGAGGTCTGGGTATCAATCTTGCTACTGCAGATGTTGTCATTCTTTATGACAGTGACTGGTGAGGCTCTTGCTGTCTCTCTTAGCTGCATCTGCCCTTTTTTTCCTCGTCTTGTCTGGGTTGTTGATGCTGGGGGTTCTTATTGTAGGAACCCACAAGTTGATTTGCAAGCTCAGGACCGTGCTCATAGGATTGGTCAAAAGAAAGAAGTCCAAGTGTTCCGATTTTGCACAGAGGTCTGCATTTGATCTTTGATGTGCCAAGGTAGAAGCTAATCTGTGTTGGTTTTTTCTCTCATTATGGTTGATTGTGAAACAGTATACGATTGAGGAAAAAGTGATTGAGAGGGCTTATAAGAAGCTTGCACTTGATGCTTTAGTGATCCAACAAGGAAGATTAGCAGAGCAGAAAAGTAAGTTGCATTTGCATTTTGAGCACTTATCTGTATTTGTGTGTGCAACATTTTGACGCCTTTCTCTTTCATACAGCTGTTAATAAAGATGAGCTGCTTCAAATGGTGAGGTTTGGGGCTGAGATGGTTTTCAGCTCAAAGGATAGTACGATTACAGATGAGGACATTGACAGAATCATTGCTAAGGGAGAAGAGGCAACAGCTGAGCTCGATGCCAAGATGAAGAAATTCACTGAAGATGCAATCAAATTTAAAATGGATGACAGTATGTGAATCCACATATTGAATTTTTTTGGCAGTTTGTGTATTTATCTGTCTAGTGATTGGAATGTTAGTTTACACGTAATAGTGCTGATATTTTATCTGGTTTCTGGCAGATGCTGAATTATATGATTTTGATGATGATAAGGTAGGTGCACTTCTTCCATTTTTCTTATGCATTGGAGGATATTCTGTTTGATTTCAATTTTACCAGTTTAACTTCAAGGCTTGTTTTCATCACCCTATGATCTCAGTGCTTGTATTTTGTTTCTTATTGATGAAGGATGAAAACAAGTTCGACTTTGAGAAAATTGTCAGTGAGAACTGGATCGAACCTCCAAAGAGGGAGCGGAAGCGCAAGTAATGCTTCCCTTTGCATTTTTCCATAATCTCTTTGAGTATATTGGTTCAACATTATATGACAAGTGTTTTCTTTTTTTGTAATCTTTCCTTCTACCAGTTACTCAGAATCTGAATACTTCAAGCAAACAATGCGTCAAGGTGGTCCGGCAAAACCAAAGGAACCTCGAATTCCTCGCATGCCTCAATTGTAATTGCTTCTGGAACTTGCTGATTTCTCATTGGAATGTATTGGAATTCTGAGATGCTGTGCTTGAATGTTCTTGTCTGCTGTTTTCAGGCATGATTTCCAGTTTTTCAACACACAGAGGCTTAGTGAGTTGTATGAAAAAGAAGTACGCCACCTCATGGTGGGTGCTTTCATTGATAATACAAGTTTTAATCTCTGCCCTTACTTATTTGTGCTTTTTGAGGTACTTGTGCTTCTTACTTATTTGGTTAGTTGTTACAAAATTTCAGCAAGCACATCAAAAGAATCAACTGAAAGATACAATTGATGTGGATGAACCTGAAGGTACTTTATCTCAGCTGCGCTCCCTGTTTTGTCCTCATGTTGTCTTCTACATCATTTCACTAACTATTTACTGATTATTGGATATTTAGAGACGAGAGATCCATTGACTGCTGAGGAACTGGAAGAAAAAGAACGGCTTTTGGAAGAGGTGAATGGAATGTTTAAATGTTAATTAGATAATAATGGGTCTTCTTACTTACATTTCATCAGTGTAATTTCAGGGATTTTCCTCATGGAGTAGAAGAGACTTCAATACCTTTATTAGGGCTTGTGAAAAATATGGTCGAAATGACTTAAAAAGTATTGCTACTGAACTGGAAGGGAAAACAGAAGAGGAAGTTGAAAGATACGCTAAAGTTTTCAAAGAGCGATACAAAGAGTTAAATGGTAAGTGATCTCATTTTTGGTGGAATGATGTTGATTTAGTGGCTGTGGATGAAGTTCTCCTGGATTGAACTTCATACCTGTTAAGAGTGGGGTCATATGGCATATGTATTGTTGGGTGCAAGGGCCCTTGGTAACAGAACTGGAAGCAAATAACATGTCTGGAAACCGCTCATTTGGTTTGTTGTAACCTATTCTATGAAAGTCTCATTTTTTGTCTACTTGCACTGGTTGTCTGGTCCTGGTCACTTATGTACAAAAAAAGTTGTTGGAACTATGCTTGATTGTTACTGTTTGCAGATGGGTCTGGTTTTGGTCAGGTTTATTATGTTGGATAACTTGAATTTTATTGTTTATTGGACCTTTAAAAAATTTCACCATCTTTCATTTTTCTCTCTAATTGTGGCATACGTACAGATTATGATAGGATCATTAAGAACATTGAAAGAGGGGAGGCCAGAATTTCTCGTAAAGATGAGATCATGAAAGCAATTGGGAAGAAATTGGATCGTTACAAGAATCCTTGGCTTGAATTGAAGATCCAGTATGGTCAGAACAAAGGGAAATTGTACAATGAAGAATGTGATCGTTTCATGGTGCATTTTTTTTAATCATTTACTGTAATGCCATACAAATAGCTTATTCATTTTCTTGAATGTTGAACATCTTATGATTTAAATGGCTGTTTTTGCAATTCATAGATGTGCATGGTTCACAAGCTCGGATATGGGAACTGGGATGAGCTGAAAGTGGCTTTCCGTACATCACCTTTGTTTCGTTTTGATTGGTTTGTAAAGTCTCGGACAACTCAAGAACTTGCAAGGAGATGTGATACCTTAATTCGGTTGGTGGAGAAGGAAAACCAAGAACATGATGAGAGGGAGAGACAGGCTCGTAAAGAAAAGAAGCTTGCCAAGGTTCTATTTATGATCCTCATTAGCCCGGTTTTACCCATCATTGCCACACACTCGCACACGAGTTATCATTTATTGTCTTGTTTTTAAAACTCATCATGTTGGATTGCATGATTTACGTGGTTGGATTATCTTTAATCATTTATGCTGACAAACTTTTTTATTGCCATCATACACAGCAGAGCATGACCCTGTCGAAGCGTTCAATGGGAAGACAGACCGAGAGCCCTCCTTCCCAAAAGAAGCGGAAGCAGTTGTCGATGGATGATTACCTAACCACAGTAAGTTTCAATCCACATTTGATTCCTTTTTTTTTTTTTCCTTTGTTTTTTGTGAGAGGTGCTGCTGAATGGATGGGAAGGTTAGCTGTAGCTGATTTGTGTATTTGTGTATTTTTTTTTTCTTTTGTTTGCAGGGAAAAAGGAAGAAGTAATCCTGAGTATATATTATAGGATTTTGTGAGGGGGTACAAATCTCAACTATATTATTCTAGTAGGTAGTATCATGGTGAGTACCCTTGTCGCTGTTAATCAGTGATCCCATGGTCTTGCTTGCGGAGAGGGCCAACATTAGATTTCGAGATGTATAAAATGTAAGAGTCTACTTTTGAACTATTATTATATTTATTGCAGTAAGTTTAATGGATTTATTGGGTGAACAGCTTAGATTTCCCTAACCATAGATAGATGGATCTGCTGTTAGAGAGAGATGTTTGATGTGTTGATCTGAGTTTTGAAGCTGCAAAGGGTTTATGCACTTACCAGGACACGCTCGTAAAAACCTACAGCGGTGTCTTTTCTTGTTCATGAGAGATGGATAGAACAGAGAGCAGTCTTCGTGAATGCCCTGTTCTTACTGCTACCCCAAGTTCCCAAACGTTCTGGGATCCTACAGCACCTTTAGCAGTGTGTAGAATCTGCATCCACTACCCAAGCGGGTGAGTTCAAAGAAGACGTGTTTAAGATTACTGAAAGTTAGAACAGTTGCCGCAAAGTCTAGCAGTGAGCAGGATTTCGCCAGTCTTTTCTTTGATACCTGAGATAATCCACTCAAGAACCCTGCAATCAATTTCCAGTGAAGAAGGGGTCCAAAACTTCAAGATAAAAATAAATTTCTTAATTTTTTTACACGTGCTATATATTTGAAATTTAATTTGTTTTTATTATATTAGAGAATATATAGGAGTTAATATTAAAGAGCAAACAGACAGTCAATATTAACTGAAGATCCTAGTTAGAAGATACCAAAGAAAATCAAATATCTTGTTTATATTTTATTTTGTTTTGTTTACTAATATTTATATAAAGTAACAGCTATCAATTAACCAATACAATTATTCTATTTTTCTACATTTATTATACATAATTACTTTAGGAGTTTTTTAAAAGGATACAT
>Ga0325411_1009367_pt1 | contig 10476 bp, 6 predicted proteins | sample PopdelMetagenome_13_FD_206181 | JGI IMG/M metagenome (GOLD analysis project Ga0325411, IMG submission 206181) | Populus deltoides microbial communities from Bellville, Georgia, United States - Xylem-PdIQD-R4 | ecosystem: Host-associated > Plants > Phyllosphere > Stem > Wood/Secondary xylem...
GTAATTAATCATGATTATTAAAATTAAGAAAGGTTCAATCAATTTTCAAATCAGAATGTATTTTTTCTATTCCATTGAAGAAAAACATGCTATTTAAGCTGTAAAAAGTATAGTTATTACAATTGGACCAGTACAGTAGGTCAATCCAGGATTCGATAATTGAACCGGTTCAGGTAAGGTAAAAGACCGGGATGAGTAAAAACCCGGCAAAACCCAGTTGACTTGCTAGGTTGACCCATGACCCAGGTGACCCAGCAAAACCCGGTTGAGACTTGTTTTTTTTTCAAATGTGTTTTTTCTCCTAGCCAGAGACTCCTTTTATATATATATATATATATATATATATATATATATATATATATATATATATATATAGTTCGTTATTATTTTTTTAATATGGGATATAAAATCCTTCAGTATATATACTTTATGTTCACAAGAAAAAAGTTATGTTTTTTCAATTAGAAATAAATAACCTTTTTAATTTAAATACTTCAACTTAAAAGGATAATAACATATTAACACAGTATTTTTTCAATGTAGAATAAAAAACTTTTAGAAATAATCTTTAAAACTTTATTATTTATAACATTTATAACCTCCATTCACATGGATTGTTTTTTAATTTTTTCATGTGAAATTTTAAAACTTCAATTTTTTTAATTTTTTTCATGTTGATTCCGGTGGACCCGGGTCAACTCGTGTAATCCGGGACCCGGATCCTTGGCCGGGTCAACCCTCGGATTGGGTCAGATAACAATAATAAAAAGCCATTGCGAGTAATCATGAACTAAATCAAACTATTTATATCAAATGCTCTAAATTCAAGTTAATTTTTAATATAAAAGAAAAGGATATCCACCTTATATAATATCATGGATTTTTTTAATTGAAAAAAAAATATATGTTTATTCTTACTAAAATAAATTAAGAGTGTGTGTGTAAATGAATTAATAAATAAATAAAAGGTTATTAATGCTAGTTAAATATTAAAATGAGAAGATAATCTTCTTAATAAAAACAAAAGATCTTGTACATGTAAATATTTCAACCTAATTATCTTTTTTATCTTATACATTTTCATTTATTTTCTATTATAGGTTAATCCAGGTTAATAAGAACAAATAATTTTTATTTTTATAAATGCATCATAAAAATACAGCTTATTTATATGAAATATAAGAAAAACATTATAAATAAATTACAATAATCTCTTTGAAGTATTATGAAATCAAAAAACAAATTCAAAAATATTTTTTTAAAAAATAGTTAAACTATACTATTTAAAAAATAAAGAGAGAGAGTGGTTGTTATTAAATTTTAAATAAAAAATAATAATGAAAAGTTAAGCTCTATTAGCCCTAACAGGTTAGGCATGCGTCTGGCTAAACTGAAAAGTCTAGTTGCTCTTGGTTTATTACCGCTCTATCTTTTTTTAACGAATTATATATCATTTATTGAATAGACAACAAGTTTGGACAATTTCTGATCACCTTTAGTAATTGAAAAATCAAGGTTTGAGTTTTTAAATCTTAAAAACTCATTCTTAACTTCTTTTCACTTTAAAATACCTAAACAAAATCTCATGAGCCTAAATAAACTCATTCTTAACCCCAAAACAACCTTAAATCAATAGAAAAAAATTAAATTAATAAAAAAAACTTAATAAACCATGATTTATTTTTTCATAATGGTTGAAGGGGTAACATCACCTCCATTTAACTCCTCTTGCAATAGACAAACCCATTGAAACTAAAATCAACACTTTTTATGGCTAGAATATATGGCTAGTCAAACTCTCTCTCCTCTTAACCTTTTTCTTTGACCTTTTCTCTCCTTTCTTAGCGTTTAGAGACCAAAATATGAAGAAAAAAAAATTAAGCTTAGAGATGAGATGTAAAATGCTAAAACAATACGGGTCAAATAATGCTTAAGAGATCAAAGTGAAGTTTTATACACCAAAATTAAAAAAAAGGCTTGTTTTTTTTGTTAAATTTGGTCCTTGTTCTTATAATATTTTTTAAATTGCAAACTAAAATTTTATTTTGCAATGTCGATCTTTAATTTATCAACGAAATATTTCTTAGCAATTCGCATATGTTGTCGCTACCCGACATGAATATGAGACCTCTGAAATTACAGGGAAAAAAAAATAAAGTTGTCACCTAGTTTTTAAGAAAACTAAGAATTCTAAAACATGCACTAGTTCTAAAAATTTGAGTAAGGGGTTAGTTGTATTTAAAGCAAGATAAACATAACCCTTATTGCATCTTTTCTAAACATGTTTTATGCATGCCATTAATTGTCTAATTTTTTTATGAGATTACTCACAAGTCATATATTATGGATCAATTTTTTTCTAGCTAATGTTGGACCTTGAATCAAGAGGGCCGCAACTCAATAGTTTTTTATATATCTTTTTTCAATTAAAAGCAACATGTTGAGCCTATGTCAGTCTCTAAAATTAGGAGACTCGTTAATCTAGTTGTTAAAACTAAGTTTAAAAATGCCATTGATTTGATGAAAACTCACTAACACATTTTTGAACTCATTTTAGGGTTAAAAACATCATACTAGATTTACGTTTGTCCCTAAAACTAGGCGACATGTCAACCTAAATATTAAAAACATGTTTAATAAAAATGTTGTCAATTCACTACAAGATTTCACAATTTTACCGACAGAAATATTCCGTCGGTGTGTGATTAGCAGTTCGTCGGTGATTTATTTATTGACGTCTTCACCGACGGATTACGTCCGTCGGCTTTCCCTTCGTCGGTGATTCCCCATTCCGTCGCTATATCGGTCGAAAAAACAAAAAAACCATTTGCCGATGGTTTTACAAACGAAATTTGCGCACCAAAAAAAAGTTTGCCGCTTGAAATATACAGACGGATTTTCATACCGTCGATGATATCATGATTTACCGACGGCTATATACCGTCGGTAAATTTATCGGTGAGTGTTTGAAATACCGACCGAATACATCCGTCTGTAAAGTTGTCGGTAATAGTGGCAGCTACTGTTGAATGCTGACGGATTTAGTCCGTTGGTAATTCTGTCGGTGAGTGTATGAAATACCGACCGAATATATCCGTATGTAAATGCATCAGTGAACGTACTGTCAAATGCCAACGGATTCATTCCGTCGGTAATAATATTTTTTTCTAAATTTTTTAAAAAAAAATTATTGAGAAAACATTATATAAAATTAAATAAAAATGGTAATAAAAACCAATTATGCAAATAAAATTTTTATTAAACATCAAAAACAAAAAATCAAAGTTAAATAATATTCATTATAAACTGAATGTGTTTCAAAAAAAATATTAAATAAAATTTTAAAGGTAAATAATGTTTATTACAAATTAATATAAAGGTGGAGCTGGAGGAGGAGGAGGAGATCCTGGAGGAGGAGGCTGGTGGTTATACGGCTAAAAAGAATTAGGCGCACATGTTCCACTCTGTGTTGCCATGTTCATGACCACTTCGCGAAGCTGTTTATAAGCTGCTTTTTGTTGTGTAGACTCCGCTCTTTGTTGTGCATGAGACGCTTTGAGTTGTGTGTACTCTGCTGATAAGTGGTTGTAACTTTCGGTGAGCTGAGCCGTGCGTTGCTGCAAGGCCACAAACTCCTTAGATTGGGAGCTCGATATTGATTGGGAGCTCCCAACGGTTGAAACACTACGGGCCGTCCGCAAGTTGTCGGTCGTAGTGTTGGAGAGCCCGTAAACCCGATTTTTATCGGGTCCACCTGACGATCCAACCTCCATCCACAAATTCGGATCGAATTCCGAATGGGTCAAAATATCATCCCCGTATCTCTCCCTCAACCGATTATTATAGGTCTCCTGAAAATTAAAAAAAAAAGTAATCATCATATTTAATTCAATAAACATAATAACTTACAAAATAAAATGGTTGAACAAACATACCACGAAATATTAAGCACGGTTATCAACGAACTGTTGCGCCCCCTTTTAGCGAGCTTGACTCTGCACGTACGTCTCCATAAACAACTCCATCGGGCTCGGCTCACGTCCAAGAGACGTAGCCTGTAATGAAAAAAGATTTATTAACAACAACTTAATTTAACGATATATTCCATTTAAATTAATCTTACCATCCGTTTCACATGTGCAGCAAACGGAACGGAGCCACTAGTGTGCGTTGTCACCGAGCCATGAATTGGCAGATTCCGATTGCCAGCACCGGACTGTGAGCATCGTGTGAACCGCTCAGACGACACGTGCTCAAGATAGTGCGGCCATATATCTTCCGGGATGTATATCGGTTTGAAATCCCTCCAAACCGCAACATCGTTCAAGCCTTGAATACTCCTATCTCTTGCGAGTTTTTTTTGCCCTTTTTTGTACTTCATACCAAAAATCACACAACCTATTTCACGAAACCAAAAATTACATTTCAAAACATAAATTTTTGTTTAAAAAAATCTTGTATTGTTTTTGATGTTACCTAGTTGCCGCGTGATTTTCCCACACCCTCCTCGCAATAGTGTTATGCTCACTATCCCAGCAGAATTTGTCCTATGTATAAATAAATAATTTTAAATAAAAATAATAATTTATTTACAATTATATTAATAATTTATTAGAAATAAGCTGAAAATTATAAATTAACACCAACCTCAAATTTGTCAAACCATGCATTGATTTGAGGCATCCATTCAGGATGCTTGGATATCTGACTCCATTGAAACAATGGAATCTCTATCGATGATTTAAATGCCGATGATATTACTCGGGTGGCCTCAATGTTTGTGAACATGAAAATAAATGAAATAAATTCAATAGTGATTGTTGTAATTGTTTTTTTTTTTTAAAAAAACTAAAACCTTAACAAACTTACATTGAAAAGTCGTCCTTCCACTGTGCCTCGTACTTGCGGGTAAATTGATTCCCTTATGAAGACACGCCGCCTCTAAGCTGTGAAGTAGCGCTGGAAGAGGCAACATCGGTTGACGGCGCAGGTGGTGTAGGTGCCTCTTCTTAAGAGACACCTAAGGAAATATCATCCTCGCTGCTAGATGAACTAGTTGTGACCATACATGAGCGACCAGCTCTGGTTTTTCTTCTACGCATTTACACAATTTTATACAAATAATTATATAATTAAATTCAAATGTTAAAAAAAATTCGACAACACCTCCCATATACTGGATACTACCCAAATCGACAAACTTGCACATATTAACAATAGCCACAACCAATTGACCAAATCTATACTAATTATTCCAACATATTCAATTACTAATCCTAAGGTAAATTCAACATTAAGAATTACAATTCAACAAATTATTCAATAATTATACCAATACAACAATAAAATATATTCAATAAATAAAAAAAAACTCTAGACTAACAAGTAAAATTAATGGAAAAAATTAAACACAAATCATGCAATACTAGAGTAAAATTAACAATTATTCCAAAATATTCAATTACTAATACTTAGGTAAATTCAACATTAAACTCCTCTGCGTCAACATCAACAAGACTATCATCAAAAACATGAAAATTTGAATTTTCTTCCATTTCAATTGAAGGCGCAACTCGATATGATTCAACCAACTCACTAACTTGAAAGACTTCATCTCGCACACTTGTGTCTTCGTTCTCATCTTGAACAACCTCGACACGACCCCTGGGTTTCGTTTTCAAAATGGACAACCAATCCACTCTTGATCGATCCTTTCTAAATGAAGGGGTGTATGTGTAATAAATTTGTTGACATTGCTTTGCGAAAACAAAGACATCGTTTATGTTGCGGAGTCTAGCTTTTGAGTTGATTTCGACCAGACCATAGTACGGATCAACTCTGATTCCTCTATCAGTCGTGTCATAGCAATAGCATTTGAATAAAAACACTTTATTCTGCTCGTTATGATATTGCAGTTTGATGACCTCTTCTAATCTACCATAGTAGTCAACTTCTAACTCACTACTAGTGAATCCCTTAACACAAACACCGCTGTTGTATGTCTTTCTTCCTTGTCTATATTCTTCAGTATGGAAAACATATCCATTGATAAAATACATGTTGTAGCACTTATATTTTATTTCAGGCCCCAGGCTTAGTGAAGACAATGACTTAGGCGCACTCCTTCCCATTTGATAAACCTTGTATGTAATGTACATCAATAAACAGTAAATGAACGAGAATCTCGTAATGACATGCATAAGTACAGTAATTTTACAAGTTAGAATGAGTTTGTGATAGTGCTTACATGTGTTCTGAACCACGTGACAAATTGTTCATCCACATCAAAGCTGCCCTCATAAGGAAATTTTGTTTCCTCGATATATCATAAGTTAGAGCTCCGGAGGACCACAACTGCACCAACTCATCAATCAACAGTCGAAGACAAACATCTATATTCCACCCCGGGCTGCTTGGACCGGGTATGATAGTAGATAAAAACATGAACTTCGGCCTCACACACATTCCTGGTGGCAAGTTATAAATTGTAAGTATGACCGGCCAACAAGAATAAGAAGTAGTAAATGACCCAAATAGGTTGAATCCGTCTGTACACAACCCAAGACGCATATTTTTTGATTCAACTGAAAAGTGAGGATGGACACTGTTAAAACGTTTCCACGCTTCGCCGTTGGAAGGATGCACCATCACTCTATCAACCGCATCATGTGTTTGGTGCCATGTCATGTGCTCAGTAGTCCTTGGTGACATGAATAACTTCTGCAGTCTAGGTGTGATCTGGAAGGATCTAAGTTTTTTATATGCCACTAGAGTCTTTCCCCTGCCAGTTCTAGGTTTGTAACGGGAATGCCCGCATGTCATGCACTCGGTTATCTCAGCATTTTCAAGGTAGTATAACATGCAGAAGTTAGGGCACATGTCAATTTTCTGGTATCCTAAACCGAGGGGTTTCATCATGGACTTCGCAGCATAAAAGTTCTCTTTCAGCCTGTTCCCTTCAGGTAAAATGCTTCTTGCCCATTCAATAATTTTGTCATACCCGGTCTCACTCAACCCGTGATCTGACTTGATGGTGAACACCTATGCTACGACAGATAATTTACTGTGGTTTGTGCAACCATCCCATAATGGTTCTTCAGAATCTTTCAACAAATTAAAAAACCTAGCTGCATCTGCATTAGGTTCTTCTTCTATGATTGGACATTGATTGACATTACCTTGATTCATTCTCATTTCATCCATAACCATATTTTTGTAAGGATTAGTGTTGTCATTTGCCACTTTATGCACGTTGCTAGCACTAGAAGTAGACCTAACCACCGTTTCTCCTATTTTCCTCTTACTAACAAATACTTCTCCATGTGCATACCAACACTGGTAATTCTCTATAAACCCTTTGTGTAGAAGATGCATCATTACAACATCTGGATGTAGATATTTTTTGTTTTGACACTTCCTGCATGGACACTTAATACTGCCTCCAGTAAAATTTCTAGAAATAGATGTTGCGAAATTAATAAAACCTTAAACCCCATTACAAAAATCAATCCTCCACAATCCTTGGAGTGAATCTCGATACATCCATGAACGATCATCCATGACTTATATCGAACCTCTATAAAATTATGATGACATCATGTACGTATTAATTAACTAATTTAGGTAAATAAACTTGCAAAAATATTACTTTACCTCGAGATTATTCAACAAACCAATCACAACTTCTCATAAATATTAAATATTCATTATCATTTATCAACGTCCATACAAATTAATATATATAAATTTATGGAAATTACCACTCCGCAATACCATTGATAAAACTTTAAACGGACCCATTAAGCAAGCTATATATTAATTATTTCAAAACAGCACATGTAATTTGGTAGTTCCATAAAGTTTTAACAATTTACAAACAAATATAATCTTACAAAATCTAAAACAAGCCATGACAGGTATAGAATTATACATTCATATACTACAAGTTTGTTTGAGAAATAACAATAAAACATGTACATCTACTAATAAAATACATATACTAAAAAAACAATAAAGTTGACATTTAATTATATGTTAAAATTTAAAAAGATAGAATTACTTACAAAAATTGATAAAATCCGTCGGTAAATCAGAACACGGATGCTGTGACCACAAAACTTCAAGAAATATAACTTGTTGTGCTGATATGAGGGAGATTTTTGTTTGGGGGGAGAGGGGGCTGGTTGTTTGCAGATAGGGAGAGTTGGTATTTGGAAGAAGAAGGAGAAATAGGGGGGAGAGGGTCGACAGAGCGGACATATATTAACTTTTTCTGACGGTTTCACCGGCGGATTTTCTATCGGTGATTCTGACAGAAAAATCAACACGTCACCGTACGGATCTGCCATTTCAAATCCCAAGGTGATTCCGTCGGCATTTTAAACGGCCAACCGGTCACGTCACTGTACGGGCTGTCTTTTTGAATCCGTTGGTGATTCCGTTGGAAAAAATAACCCGCCAAAACCTCCACGTCAGCGACCCGCCTTTTTTTTTTTTAATTTAGAAACTTTTCCGTACGTACTTTAGTTGGTAACTATCGACAGAAAATTTCCGTTGGTAGTTACAGACTGAAGTACGGACAGAAAAGTTTCTGTCAGTAGTTACCGACTGAATTACGGATGGAAATGTGTCCATCGGTAATTTCAACCTCAAATTACCAACAGACATATTCCGTCGGTAAATCCGTTGCTATTTAGCAAATTTCTGGTAGTGATTTGACAAAAACTTGTAGATGTAATTTTTATTTTTCTTTTTAAAAAATATTTACATTGAAATTATATACTAAGACCATAAACGTGCAATATAAAATATTAAAAATGACATCAAATTCCAACAAAACAAATAAAAAAACAAAATTCACACCAAACATAACAATTCAAAAACAACATCCACACACAACTTAATAATTCAAAAACGACATTAATACACATTAATTTTCATATCGAGACCGAACCATTACGCTTTAGATAAACCTGTTGCAATTCAATCCTATTTTTCCACTCCATATTTTTTCTTTTGATTTTCTCTCTATTTTATTTCACTCCATGCCCCCCGCCCCCTAAAAGTTGTCTCCTCCCCCTCTCTTTCCTCTTGATTATTTGCCCCCCTTCCTTTTTTTCCCTACCATTCACATATCTTTTATATAATCCTATCTAATAATATTCTTATTCTTTAATCCTCCTTTTCTTTTTCTTATCCTCTCATTCTCTAGAATCTTCTACTAACTTCTTTTCTCTAATTTTTTATTTTCTACCAAATTAATATTGAAGGATAAAATAAAATAATATAACCTGTTAAACTCGCGATCTAAATTATGAGATCAGAATAACTTCGTAAAGATAAAATAAAAAAAATACAAAGCTCAATTTCCAACAAATTTAATGTTGAAAGTTGAAATCTAGAAGAAAAAAAACGTAAGAACGAGATATCTCCATAAAAAAAATTGAAAAAAAAATTAAGAAGCTCAATTTCCAAACAACATAATATTGAAAGAAAAAAAAACCATAAAAAGAAGAACATTGAGTTGTTGGAGGGTGAAATTAGAAAAAACAATTCCAATTAAAAGGGACAAAAAAAAGGGAAATGAGTAAACCCGAGCTAACCTGCTAAACCTACGATTTAGGTTATGAGCTCGGGATAGTCCAATAGAAAATAGATAAAAAAATTATGAAGCGAAATTATAAAAATATTCAATTAAAAAAGGATAAAAAAATGAATAGAGTCAACCTGATTTAGCCTACTAAATCTGTCATCCAAGTCATGAGATCGGGATAATCCTATAAAATTTTTTTAAAATAATTATGAAACTCAATTTTCAACCAACACAATGTCGAAAAATGCAATAAAAAAATCAATTAGAGAAAGCGGTAAAAATTTACCTGAGTCAATTCGAGCTAACCTATTAAGCCTGCGACCGGGGTTAAGAGATCGGAATAAATTCATAGAAAACAATCGAAAAAAATATGAAACCATGCTTCCAATAGATCTAATGTTGAATGTTGAAATCAAAAAAATTAAATCGACAAGACCGATATATAACCTCATAAAAAAAATTACGAAACACAATTCCTAAAACAACCTAATATTAAATCATAAAATTAAATAAAAAACTAAGAAAGTAAAGAAAATAGGTTGGTGAAGGGTACATAAAAAAATAAACAAAAAAAATCATATTCCAATGATTAATATTTTATGGTTGTTGATTTAGCCTAGTGTTTTGCTACTAGTAGTAGTAGTAGAGATTCGTTTTTAATAATTATAAAAAAAACACACGATCTGTTTTTATTTTTTTATTTTTATTACAATTTATGCTTGAGTTGCAGCTAATATAATCAACTCAAGATTTTTAGGTTCTAGATCTAGGTGGAAAGAAATATAAATAACGATGATAGGAAGGGCACATTAATTGACGAAGAGCAACAAGCACAGAGATGTCTTAGCTTATTAGCTCCTTTTTTCTCCAAGACTATTTGATCC
>Ga0325411_1009373_pt1 | contig 10473 bp, 10 predicted proteins | sample PopdelMetagenome_13_FD_206181 | JGI IMG/M metagenome (GOLD analysis project Ga0325411, IMG submission 206181) | Populus deltoides microbial communities from Bellville, Georgia, United States - Xylem-PdIQD-R4 | ecosystem: Host-associated > Plants > Phyllosphere > Stem > Wood/Secondary xylem...
ATGATTTTAGGGTTTGTAGAGGAGAGAATTTGTGTTTATTCTCTGCTGGCTGCTGCCTCCCTCTGCTCTCCCTCTTTTCTGCTGGCTGCTGCCTCCTTCTCTCTTTCTTTTTATATGCTAAGAAACCTTAGTCTCTATTTTACAAAATAGTCCTTCCTTGAGTTGTCAGTTTACATTTAAGTACTTCAATAACTATTTTTCCTAAAAGGAGAAATAGCCTTGCATGAAATATTCAAGCTCTGACTTAGAGGAGCTAAATTGCTGATATAAAAACTTGGATGTCGGTTTAGATGCTTCGAAATGTAATTTGGACTTGTTTCTTCACGAAACCTGTTTGCTGGCAGAATTCAGTTCTCATCTTTGAAAACTCATATCTCCCTCATATGAAATCGTTTTTGGCTAAAATTTGGAGCGTGGATAGGTCTTTGAATTAGGAATCCACGAAAATTAAGTTTGCATCAACTGGACTTCTGTAGCTCCAGATATTAAATTTTGAATGGCCAAAGGTCAACACTGGCAAAATGTGAGATTTGACTTTGCAGGATGTGATTTCCATGATCTTTCTCTTTTTATTTTTCTTGCATTGCATTTCCAGAAAGGTATGGATGTTAACTTTTTAGTGCCACTGGAATCACTTCATTTTGATCTCTAGAACTCACGCTCTGCACAAAACATCGACTGAACATCAAATCTGCCAATTACTTCCAATTTACTCATTTTTGCATCTTTCATCCAAAAGTGCCTTCAAAACATAAAACAAAGAATATCAAGGCATTTTATATATAAAACATAGGCAAAATACTAGTTAAATGGGGGAGAAATTATCAAATAATATGGTTGCATCATGTATGTTGATGATATTTTATTAACCTGGAGTAACTCAGCTGTGCTTCATAGATTGATTACTTTGCTACAATCAGAATTTAAGCTTCGGGATTTGGGCTCTGTTCATTTCTTCTTGGGCATTGAAGTTAAATCTACTGCTATGGGTATCTTATTAAGCCAACATAAATATGCCCTCGATATCATCCAACGAGCAGGTATGACTTCGTGCAAACCAGTTGATACTCATCTATCTGCCTCCTCCAAATTAGGACTCATACCAGGTAATCTCTACTCTGATCCCACACGCTATCGACAGATTGTTGGGGCATTACAATATCTTACCTTCACTAGACCTGATATTTGCTATCCAGTCAACAAGGTCTGTCAATTTATGCATGCCCTCACTGAGGATCATTGGTCTGCTATTAAATGCATTCTGCGTTACCTCTAGGCTACAACAACTTATGGTCTGCACATCACTAGGGATTCTCCCTTGTCTCTTAATGGTTTCATAGATGCTGATTGGGCTGGTAGTATTGACGATTGCAAATCCACAGGTGGTTATCTTGTGTACCTTGGCTCTACCCCTATCTTATGGAAATCCGAGAAACAACGCACTGTTGCGAGGTCTTCTACTGAAGCAGAATATAAAGCCTTAGCTGATGGTACTGCAGAGATTTTATGGATTCGCTCATTAATGACAGAACTTCAGGTCCCTTCTTCAACTGTGACCACGTTATGGTGTGATAATTTAGGGGCCACTTTCTTATCTGCAAATCCAGTATTTCACACTCGTACTAAACATGTTGAAGTTGATTATCACTTTGTCCGTGATCGGGTTACTAAGCAAGAAATTCAGGTACGGTTTATCTCTTCCAAAGATCAACTAGCCGATGTCCTTACCAAGCCTCTTCCTCTAGTCTTGTTTGCTTACTTTCGATCCAAGCTTCAGGTGGAATCTCCACCTTCAGCTTGACGGGGTATATTAAGAAAGAAACCCTATACAATGTAAACACCCTTATATAGGAATAGTTATTGTATGTAATACATCTCACCATTATATCGCACACAACCCTACAAGTATAAATACAAAGGATGGCTGCTACCCTTATGCAACCTACATAATTATACAAAACTATCTCTCAATTAACTTAATTTCCTCCAACGGTGTTCTTTTATATCATGATATTTATAGTCGATTATTTCTTTTGTAGTAAAGGCGTTAGATATAATAATGCAGTATTTTCAATGTATTATGTACAATTTGAGAAATCTATTTATTAATTTGAGAAACTCATTCCATGTTTAAGATGCAAAATGCCTCATCTATTTCACTAACAAACATAGAAACCAGAAGAAAAAAAATTGAAAAAAAATTGTCTTGAGTGAACTTTCAAAGTCCAAATAATTGTCGGATTAATTTGAGATCCTTTTTGTTTTGGTCACAATAACCTATAAATTTCACAGTACTGCCCATGATTTGAATATAAAATCAACAAATTAAGTTAACAGCTCTTTTTTTTTAAATTATTAATATTACTTTTTTTTTATAAGCACCAGTAAGTTCGTAATAGAAAAAGCACTTTGCAAAGTGGAATCTGCTGAAAGTTTGATTTTTCAAATGGATGAAGCCCTGAGTAAACAACTTTGGAAGAACTATAATAAAGTCTTCGTCAAACAACACAAAAGTGGAAATTGATGGGAAAGGAAGAGGCAACATAACCACCCTTGGTTTTATGATAAAAAGTGGACTACTTGATAAGATTTCTTATAAAATATGAAGAAAACATGAGGAAAAAAAACCTCTTTACTAGATCCCAAACATCTTGCTGCTCACTACGATCAAGAGAACTTTCTGGTACTCGATCTTGTAGATGATTCGGGAGGCTCGGACCCTAATCGAAGCTCAAGGTCCAATCCTGCTTGTGAGGTAGCTTGATTCATTTCCATCTTGTTTTCTTCACTGCCATCAGTGCCTACCTTCGCATCAACGATAAAGGGTAGCCGCTGAAATTCTTCGCTAGCCTTATTTCTAGGAGTAGCACGATCATCTTCAATAGATGGAGCACATGGGGTTTCAGGCACACTGCTTGTTTCCTCAGTCGACTTTGTGATGTTCAAAGAAAGAAAGTTTTCGTCCAAACCTTGTTTGAGTTTTGCCCTATCTCTTCTATGGATATTCATGTGGCCTCCTAATGCTTGTGCATTTGTGAAGCCTCTCTTGCAGAAAGAACAAGTATAAGACCTTACATGACTTGAACCCTGCAGGTCATCGGAACTGCATGCCTTTTGGTCGGACTTTCCGGTGCTCGTGAGACTAATATCCATTATTTCAAGCCTGAGAGGAAAGAGAGAGAAATTGAGAAAATAGAGGAAGACAAAAGGATGGAGGCAATATTATACGTGTCAAATGATCAGTTGCAAGAGAGGCTTGGATCATCAAGAGGAAGTATAGCAGGCCAGGATAATTTTCTTCTTGCTAGGTAGCTTAGATGCATGAACAACAAATTTTATTTTATCAACTCGCTTTTAATGACCAAATTGTCCTTCAAAATTGGTCAGAAAATTTTTTTTACCGAGTTTAATAATAGCAGCCATTTTACTTGTCCGAAGTTCCCTTCTGGTCTATATTTAATACAAATTAGATACGTAGAGGAAAGGTTCTAAGAAACTCATATTCCAACTTTTAGAGCTTGTGAAAGGATATTTGTATTCTATAGAAATTGCAGACTTTCCACTATCAATCTTTTGATGTGGACGTTTGAACTCCTCTCATGTGCTGGTCCAAAGCCTAGGTAGTCTGCAAGTGCATAGCTTCAAAGAACGGTGACGTTTACACATAAACGAAAGGGGAAGAACCGGATAGATGGAGAGAGAGAGGAATCGGACATGTCTCTTTCGTATTAGGTTTTGTTGAATATCCATCGGAATGCATAGAGACTTTCTATACCTTGTGAGATAATTTTTAATTACATCAATAAAATGTATTTGTGCTACTATCTTGTTTCATAGTAATAATTAATAATAAAAAAGGAGATGCCTCATATGTTCATAAGTTACCCAGGGAATTAGATCGACTCTTGGCTTCGTGATTTTACATAAATGAGTTTAATTACTTTATTAGTTAACATATAATAAAATGGCTTGGCTTTACTGTAGTAGCAATGAACAACGAAAAGCCATGTAATTCTTCACTTTTCTCCTTAAAAGTTTTGAGGATTTTTTTTAACTTTAATTTTATCATTTAATATTGGATTCACTTGGTATTGAAATTTATAATTTATTTTGATTTATTTTTTATGAAGTTATCTTGGTTTTATGACCTGAACCGCAAGTTTTACGGGTTACCCGTATTATAGAATGTATAGCTTGTATATATTAGAATAGGAAAATAATATAGGATTATTCCAATGTTGTAATCCCTACAGTTACTGCCGTGTTCTGCCGCATATATATAAATAGGAAGGTTGGCTAAGGCACAACCCAACACATTCTATTACTCTCAACTTGGTATCAGAGCCGCTAAACCCTCAAAATAATTAACCTACTTTTCTCACAGTTGGCAACCTTCCTACCACATCCAACATACACCTTCCCCTGCAGCACAGCCTCCCTTCTTCAATGGAACAGCCACCACATACATCTTCTTCCTCTGCAGCACCAGTAGTTCATCCTTCTTCTCCAGTAGTGCAGCCTTCTTCCCCTGCAGCGCATCCTCTGCTCTCCTCTACTACCTCACAGCTTGGTTTCTCCTTTGCCATGGCTGGTGAAAGTCTCCTCTTGCAGCTCATATCTGATGTAGCTGTTGTCTCTGCTACCACAAGCATTATCTCCCTCTCTCACACTGATCAAGTCATCTCCCTCAAGTTAACAAACACAAATTATTTATATTGGTGTATGCAGATGTTGTCGTGTCTCCTAGGTTAAGGAGTTTTTGGTTTTGTTGATGGCTCCAACACATGTCCATCTTCACATGTTCTTGCTAGAGATGGTATCTCTCTTCAGGTAAATCCGCTCTTTCTTTGCTGGAAACAATAGGACCAACTTATTCTGAGTGCTCTTCTTTCCTCCCTATCTATGGAAGTTTTGCATCTTGTTATTGGCTGTCAAAGCTCCTTTTCAGCTTGGCACACTCTTGAGCGAGCTCTCGCTTCCACCTCCAACTCTTGTATTATGCAACTTCACGGCTCTCTTCAGGATCTTCGACAGGGTGATGAATCAGTAACTCAATTTATGCAAAAAGCTAAGGCCTTATTTGATGAATTGGCCGCTGCTGGTCGACCAGTTTCGCTTGAAGATTTCAATTTATATATGTTTCGTGGTCTTCGGGGAGAGTTTAAAGACCTAGTTACAAGTCTTACTACCAAGGCCGACCTTTTATCATATGCAGATCTTCACAGTCATCTCCTCATGCATGAATTCCTTCACAAATCTTCAGCTGCCATACATGCTCCTCTGCTGCCCACACCCAGCACTCCATCATCTACTCTTGTTGTGCAGCGCCAGACCTTTGGCAATTCTGGCCGCAGTAGGGGCCGCTTCAACGGTGGCTGGCATCCCAACCAGTCCAGCAGCAGAGGCAACCAGTTTGTTTGCCTCAGACCTGATCACGGCAGCTTCCTAAACTCCTCCTTCGGTGACAGTCGGCAAGGCTCATGGCAAGGCTCTTCGCAGCGCAATAAGGGGCAGAATCCCCGCTGCCAACTATGTCAAAATTTCGGCCATACAGCTCCCCACTATCCTCAATTCTAGCAGCAAGGTTATGGCAAACAACCTATTACCAATCTGGTGCAGCGCAATCTCTCCTCAACTGGTTCTGTTGATTGGTTTCTGGATACCGGTGCCAATCAACATGTCACACTTGATCTTGCCACCTTGACTGCTTTAACACCGTATCTTGGTAATGATAATTTGCATGTTGGTGATGGTAAAGGCCTCCCTATATCTCATCTCGGTCATACAAAAATATATACACCACATCGTTCTTTCACCTTATCTAATGTTCTTCATGTTCCTGCAATCACGAAACCTCTGCTCTCTGTTCAGAAATTTTGTCTTGATAATAATGTTTATTTTGAATTTCACCCTCGTGTGTTTTATGTCAAGGATCTCAACACCCATGAAGTCTTTCTCTCAGGTCAGAGTAAAGATGGTCTCTATGCCCTGACCAAGTCTTCCGTCACGTCAGTTCCTCAAGCCAATTGGTCTCCCTGCACTTCTGCCTCTGCCGATTTATGGCATCGTCGACTACGTCATCCAACTACACGTATTTTTCAATTGTTAATCTCAAAAAATAAGATCATTTGTAACAACAAACGTCTTAATTTTTAATGTCAAAGTTGTCTTTTAGCAAAATCATCGCGTTTGTCTTTAGGACCTACGGGTCACAAAACTTCTACTCCGCTTGAATTAATTTTTAGTGATGTATGGGGCCCTGCTCCTCTTTTTCTTCAGATGGCTATCGTTATATTGTTATCTTTGTTGATGCTTATACTAAATATTTATGGTCTTATCCTCTCGTTGCTAAGTCTGATGTTTACTCTGTTTTTCATCAATTTCAGACTCTCGTTGAACGTCAGTTTTCATTAAAAATAAAATCTGTTCAAACTGATTCGGGCAGTGAATACTGAAAATTATCCATATTTTTTCAGACTGTTGGTATTCATCATCGCCTGATTTATCCTCACACTCATGAACAAAATGGCACAGTCGAGCTTCGTCATAGGCATATTATGGAAACAGGTCTTACTCTTTTAGGGCAATGTAAAGTACCTCTTCAATTTTGGAATTATGCTTTTGAAACCTTTGTTTATCTTATAAATCGCATGCCTACTCCTGTTCTTGCCCATCGCTCTCCATTTGATTGTTTATTTCACCGGTCTCCTGATTATCATTTTCTGCGTGCTTTTGGGTGTCTGTATTTTCCTTTTCTACATCCATATAATAATCATAAATTGGATTTTCGTTCCTCTCCATGTGAGTTCTTTGGATATAGTTCCTCCCATCTTGGTTATCGATGTTGTGACATTGCATTTCACCGTATTTATATTTTTCGTCATGTGTTTCCATTTGATAATTCTGAACAGATTGCAAAGGTTTCCACCACAACCCCTATCCCACCTGCTACTGTTACCCTCCCAAACTTGTTAAACCACCCACTTCCACCAGCCACCCAAACAGCCAACAGCACTCAGCTCTGCCACTTCAAATAGCCACCCGACCACAGCCCCCAACCATCCCTTGGCCATCATCACATGCTTGTTTACCTAACCCTTATGATGCAGGTTCAGTTTGACAATTGGTCTCCTCTCCTCATGATCTTGGGATGCTCTCTAGTCCCTCATCTGCTACGCCCACCCTGTCTAGCATTCTTGCAGATTCGGTCTCTGCCTACAGCCCCTCCCCTGCTGACAGTCCTGCGCCGGAGGCTACTTCTTCATCATCCTCTCCCGCAGGTCTACAACTTATAGTTGATTTATCTTCTTATCAACTGCAACAGGTCTCCTCACTGCCGCCATCTTCCCCTACGTCTCCACCGGCACGCAGCAGCCATCCTATGACTCTCAGACCACGGCAGCCGAAGACAGCAAATTTGGCTGCTTTCGCTGCCGCCACCTCTGCCTCCACACGGATACTGCATTCTCCCTCTTCTAAGCCTTTTACATTCTCTGATGCTGACCGGTATGCAGTTTGGCATGATGCTATGTGTGATGAGATCGCTGCTTTGCACTCAAATCGCACTTGGTCTTTGGTTCCATTTCATTCTTCTATGAACGTTGTTGGCAATAGATGGGTATATTGGATCAAACGTCGTGTTGATGGTAGTATTGAGCGCTATAAAGCGCGCCTTGTTGCTAGAGGTTTTACCCAGCAGGAAGGTATTGATTATTCTAAAACCTTCAGTCCAGTTATTAAGCAGGCCACTGTCCGATTGGTTTTCTCCATCGCGGTTTCACGCAATTGGAAGATTCATCAGCTTGATATTCATAATGCCTTCCTCAATAGTGTTCTTACTGAAGAGGTCTACATGAAACAACCTCCAGGTTTTGTTGACTCTTCTCTTCCATCTCATGTGTGCAGATTGCACAAAACATTGTATGGTTTGAAACAGGCATTGAGAGCATGGTACACTCGTCTAAGTGATTTTTTGCTCTCCATCGGCTTCCGCGCTTCCAAGATTGACACCTCCCTGTTTATTTTATCTGATGGTACTAATATCTTTTATCTCCTGGTGTATGTTGATGATATTCTGCTTACGGGTAGTAACTCTGCTATGCTTCATCATCTAATACAGTTACTTAGCTCTGAGTTCAAGCTTTGTGACTTAGGTGATGTTCACTACTTTCTGGGTATTGAAGTTCAGTCTACCGATATGGGTTTAATGCTGCATCAACATAAATATATTCTTGACATCCTCACCCGCGCTGGTATGACTTCCTGCAAATCCGTTGATACTCTAGTCTCCCCTTCGAAAGTCACTCTATTATCGGATCATTCATTCTCTGATCCTACACGATTTCGTCAAATCGTGGGTGCTCTCCAATATCTTACCTTCACCCGTCCGGATATATGATTTGCTGTTAACAAAGTCTGTCAGTTTATGCATGCTCCTTCAGATTCTCATTGGGCCGCTGTTAAGCATATTCTACGCTATCTTAAAGGTACGACATCTTATGGTTTTCATATCACTCGAGACTCCTCTTTTGTTCTACATGGCTTTACAGATACAGATTGGGCTAGTAGTATTGATGATCGCAAGTCTACGGGTGGCTATCTTGACTTTTTTGGTCAGACGTCAATTTCTTAGAAATCCAGCAAGTAACGCATAGTTGCTCGCTCCTCTACTAAGGACGAGTATAAAGCTCTTGCTGATGGTATCGCTGAAGTCAATTGGCTTCAATACTTGTTAACAGATCTGCAGGTTCCTTCAGTTTCTGCTCCTACCATTTGGTGTGATAATCTTGGTGCTACCTATCTCTCAGCCAATCCTATCTTCCATGCTCGTACTAAGCATGTTGAAGTGGATTATCACTTTGTTCGTGACCGTGTTGCCAAGAAAGAGATTCAGATTCATTTTGTTCCCTCTTGGGATCAACTTGCCGATGTCTTCACTAAACCGTTTCCTGTTGCATCCTTTACTGCTTTTCGGTTCAAGCTTCGAGTTGATCCCCCACCCTCAGCTTAAGGGGGCATATTATAGAATGTATAGCTTGTATATATCAGAATAGAAAAATAATATAGGATTATTCCAATGTTGAAATCCCTATAGTTACTGCCGTGTTCTGTCGCATATATATATAAATAGGAAGGTTGGCTAAGGCACAACCCAACACTTTCTATTATTCTCAACTAGCCGTGTAGACTCTAGTAATTTTTTTTAATCTAATGAAAGGTTGATTGAGAATCAGACTAATAATTGTTTTCATTTCGCTTTTTATGGAGTTATTTAGGTCTTCTGACCCGGGTTTGACAGGTTAACCCAAGTTGACTCAACTCAACTCATTTTTTTATCCTTTATTTATTTATTTTTTTAATTTAATTCTTCAAAATTGGATTGATTGGGAATTAGAATTTATAATTTTTTTATATTTTTTTATATGGTTATCACTGTTTTATAACCCGAGTCACGGGTTAAGCCAGTTGACTCAGCTATAATATGGTCATATATTAAAATCAATGGATCACCACTATAATAGCTTGAAATTGTTTTTGAACCCTAGTTAATACATATCCACCCTCAATTAATACATAACCCCTAATCTTTTGGTCGACCCTTTTATAAGGCATAAGCCCATAATGATATTTCTTACACTAAGACCAATAAGTAGCCTCAAGCATAAAGGTCTCCACTATGAGACCCTTTTTAATCACCTTTTAGAGATCCGATAACATAATCAACAAGTAATCATTGTTCATCCACATCTATGTCGAAGATGTATACCCAAACATCTTTCTAGTCTCTGTTTGTACGACCAAATATTATTCAACAACAACCTCTAAACCTGTGTCTGGTACAAAAAAATTGACCACATTCTTTATAGCCAATCTAAAATAACCATTTAGAGTCCCACTCCTGTGACTGACTCCTATGAGTAAAATATGCATCAAACATGTCTTTTTAGAAACCTCAATTCTAGCCTCACTCATGCAGCTCACTTCCATGATTATAACTCATTCATACTTATCTTTAATAGCTATTTACAAGTTAAAACCCTCATTGGAGTTAGTTTCCATACAACATTTCATTCAACATGACTATTATTAGATATCAATCCTATCCCCCTCTCAAGTGGCTAGCAACCATACCACAACACAATTCTCATGATAAATATAACAATAACATTTCATCAGTCTTTTTACCAATGCATTATCACAAAACGTGTAACTCATCATCAATATACTACTTAAAAAATAAAGAATTGTATATAGTATTGAAAAATTAAAAAGGATGAGGTGATGAGCACCTACCTGGTTCCCTCACTAGTCTGATCCCGCTCGCTTGGGGTTCCACAACTGATACCTCTTCTACATCGCACAAATTTGTACCTCAAGTACACTCCTTAAATATTAAGTGTTTTCTTCTTAAAACTTTCAATAATTTAAGTACTTATTGCACATGAATTCTATCCCTTACATTTTCACACCTTA
>Ga0325411_1009375_pt1 | contig 10473 bp, 10 predicted proteins | sample PopdelMetagenome_13_FD_206181 | JGI IMG/M metagenome (GOLD analysis project Ga0325411, IMG submission 206181) | Populus deltoides microbial communities from Bellville, Georgia, United States - Xylem-PdIQD-R4 | ecosystem: Host-associated > Plants > Phyllosphere > Stem > Wood/Secondary xylem...
AGCCACGTCATCTCAGTTTGAATCCCTCGGTAATTCCCGTCGGTAAAATCACCTGACGTCACCATGCCGTTGCGTATTTCCAGACGAACTGCATACTCCGTCGGTAACACCGTCGGTATATACCGATGGTGTTACCGACGGAGTATGGCCGTCGGTATATACCGACGGTTTTTGAGACGGAATTATTTCCGTCGGTATAAATTACCGACGGAAATATTCCGTCGGTAATTCCGTTGCTTTTCTCCGGTTTTCTGGTAATGTAATAAGATAAACCATTCACTCCAAAAAAAGCTAGAAGCTCACCATGAATATGCTTCCTTGTCCCTTTTCACACCCTCGTTAAAAAATTATTTCTAATATTTATTTGGTTAATTAAAATTTGCAAGTTATTAACACCCCTTAGTTATTCAAAGATCCATGTTGTCTTGCAATAACAGTGTTTATTTTTGCCATTTCATGTGGAAACGCAAAGTTTTTCATGTGCTTTGCTCCATGCATCACATTTTTTTCGTCTTACAGAATTTGTTCATGGAGCTCCAAATGTGTTTTTTTTTTTCATCTGCGAAAGTAGACATGTTGTGAAAATCAGATGCATTCTCGTAGGAAGCGTGAGCAACGAATCTAGTTGAAGCCTGCACTCAAATGTGACGATGACTCGCTCTCCCATAAGAGATGGGTTCCACGTTGTGGAAGTATAGGCTCAAAAGCTTCCTGGTTACGTGAAAAACAGTCAGGCCTTGTCTTGGTCTATTTTCTTCAATTTAATGGCTCCAGAGTCAACCACAAGACCAAAACTTGGGTTATTTTTCAATGCTCTGTTTCTCTTCTTTTGAATTCAGCAACAAATTGTAGTTTAAAGTTTCAAGAAATGCGGCCAGATTTTTGTTATTCAAGAAATTGACCTCACTAGGAAGCATGAACTTTGTTTATGTTGCTTTTCTTCTTCTAGTTCCCCCCAACTTCTTGGGTGTTTCCGAGGTTGAAATGAAATTAACCAATTCTTCTAATTTTCACATGCATGAAATCACAAAAGAGAAAGAGTTTAAAAATGAATTTTTGGCTTCAAGTCTTGGACTAGATTAATTTCTAAAATTATCTAATCTTATCCCAAGAGTTTATTGGAAAAGAAAAACAAAGAATGAATAGATAGGAGCAGGGTCGTATTGAACCATATTTGGATAAACTAAAAGCCCGTTTGTTTTTATATTTTAAAAATATTATTTAAATTATTTTTTCTTTACTTCAATTTTTTTTGTATTTTTAAATCATTTTGATATGATGATGTCAAAATAAAATTTAAAAAATAATAAAAACATTATTTTGATGTATTTCCAAACAAAAAACATTTTGAAAAGTAATTATTATCACAATATCAAACATGCTTTAAATTAATATTGTGAAGTAGTTTTAAAATTATCTGATTTTTTTTCACCTAATGCATAAATTAATAAAAAGAAAGCAATAGATGTTGATTTATTCATATTAACATTATAATTATTATTATAAAAAACACTCATGGAAGCCCACACCATTGTAGAGCCAAACTTATTGTATGTGAATTTTGATAGTGCAATATTATTTTCCTAAACCTTTTTTTTATTTCTCCCTTATAGGACTAAATTGAAGGCCAATCTAATTTTTATTTATTTATTTCACCATCACACGTTTTGAATTATAAATATTGGGTCCTTCTAATTTTTAAATTTTCAAAAAAGTCAATTTTAGTCCAAAACTTTGTTTTTTTACTTTTTAGGTATTAGTTTAAGAGGAGAGAGAAAAAGTCATCAAATCCCTATCGTAGAAAGAGAAAATCATCTTTAGTGCCTTCTTCAGCCATCAAAATAGTCCAACATTTTGGTGTCGATGAATTCCATTCAGTAGAAAAGTTCCATTTATGTTTTTTTTTTCACATTGAAATTGTGTTAAAAAACATATATAAGCTCAAGAAGAGTTTTGGTTTCAAATTGATTTTCAGGTTTTTGTATGGTTTTTTGAGGCTATAAATGAATTTATCATGGTGTCTATGGTTTTTTGGGCCATAAATAATTGAAAATTAATTTTTTAGAGAAAAAATACTGAGGGCCTAGTTTTTCAGCTGCTCTTGATAGCCGGATTCTAGTCCAGCAAATGACATGTCGTCTGTAGTTTTATTTTTAAATTAAAGAATGAACAACATTTCTTCCACCTTTTAATATTTAAAAATAAAAGGATAACAAGTTGCTTGCCGTATGCTCCTGGGAAGAGAGCAAACCAAGTCTATTTTATGTGGCTAGACGTGTCTTGACCTTTTAAAAAAACAAAACTAATGTATTTTTAATCCTTTAAAATTTAAAAAAATAATCTCCTTTTATTATCAAACTTTAGAAACATTAAGGCTACTTTTATTTAGTGCCACACACAACCTTTATTTTTAAATTTTTAAATTGTTATTTTATATAGAAAAAATCTAGTTCACATATAATTAAATAAAAAAATAATCTTAAGAATTATAAATTGTTAATTTCATTGGGGTATATGACTTGAATTGCATCAGTTTACCCGATTCTTTTTTTTGTTATTTTTAAATTGAATATTTTTATTTTCAATTTTATTCTTCAATTTAATTATTTTTTGCATCTATTATAAAAAAAATACACTGAAAGAGCCTGCTTATTATTATTTTTGTTGAAAAAAAATTATCTAATCCATGGTAAATCACATGTCAATGGTTAGTAAAAAAAAACACTAATTAAGGTGGGGAATTAAAGTAAGAGTGCATTAATTCATTTCTTTCAAAGAGATGCACATTGATCAACATTTTATTTGAAAAAGTCCATATGTAGCATTTAGAAGCACTAACAGACCAACCCAGAAATAGAGCATCTTCAAATCTTAGAACGAAAAAATCCAAAAGTTTTGCACAGATGGATGCATTTGATTCGTCATTCACTGTATAATTTCACCACACCCAAAGTGAATGGGCTATCAGATTCAACAAATTCCTTTCGACTGTTATGGTAAACAATATTTGTTCAAAAAATTCTTTAGCATCACATGTCTTCAGGGTCATACTTGAAGATGAAAAGGCCTTCAAGAATTTTTTCAATGAAAAAGAGAATTTCAACAGGTATACAAGGTTACTAAGCAATCAGCTTGGCACCTGCTAGCTGCACCTTTTACTCCCACATGCTTCACTCAAATATGATATTTGTATACAGAGTTTTTCACTGATAAAAACATAATAAAGTTTGATAAAAGGGATAATATAAGCTTGTGGGTAATCTAGGGCACTGAATAAGGTGTATAGCTTCCCTGATTCTACGTCATGATCAGTGCTGTATCCCTCCAACATGTTTTCAGAGCTTTCTAACAAGCTATCGAAAGAAGGCCTTCAAGTGATCTTATAATCACCAGTTGAGCACCAGGAAAGCATATCCAGTCTTTACATCTCAACTTTCATAAGTTATATACACTGCTAGAAAATCTACGAATATAAACGAAATCATCGACAAAAATATTTTATCGGTATTTTGGCATGGTATTTACCGACCGAATTGTTGTCATCACTATTTCTGTCGCTAAATACCGAGAGAATCCCAGTCGGAATAAAAAGAATTTAAAAAAACCAAAAGGCATGATAATGTGTAATTTTTTGTGGATGTTTTTACCGATAAAATTAGAATTCAAATAGAAAAAGTCATACAGTAACGTGTCACTTATACTGATAGAATTGTCGACAGATTGACAAACAGAATAATTCTGTCGATAATTCTATCGGTAATAGTTAATATATGACCTGGTCGACCCTCTCTTCCCTCATTTCTCCTTCTTCCCCTCAACACAACTTATCTTTCCTTGACTTTTCCAGACACAACAATAATTTTATTGTGATTTTTTCATTTTAAGTAAATTTACTATTTTTTAAATTTGAACACAATTTTGAAATGTCAATTTTGTTATTGCATATTTTTGTAGTACATGTATTTTGTTTGGGTGCTTATTTGTTTTATTTTTTTTCCTCTAACAAATTTGTTGTATGAATAAATGATTTTGTTTATGTTATGGTTTGTTTTAGATTTTCTAAAATTATATTTGTTTGTAAATTGTTGAAATTTATGTTGAATTACTGACTTAAGTGTGTTATAATGATATAAATAATGGCTTGTTTAATGGGTTCATTTTATATTTTGTCAATTTTATTGCTGAGTTTTAATTTTCGTAAATTAATATATATAAATTTTTATATACATAGATAATTAATAATGAATTAAAAGAAGTATGAAAGTAGGTTGATTATTTCCTTAACATAGTTAATTAATACATATTGTTGTCATATATATATATATATATATATATATATATATATATATATATATATGACAACAATATGTATTAATTATATAGGTTTAATAGAAGTCATGGATGATCGTTCATGGATGTACAAGGATTCACTCCAAGGATTGCGGAGGATGGATTATTGTAATGGAATTCAGGGTTTTATTAATTACACAACATTTAATCCAAGAAATATTAGTGGAGGCGATATTAGGTGTCCATGCAAAAGGTGTCAAAATAAAAAGTTTCTTCATCCAGATGTTGTAATGATACATTTTCTACACAAAGTGTTTATGAAGGAATAATTGTGTTGGTATGCACACGGAGAACCATTTGTTCCTCACGAGATTATGGTAAGAAGGATGACTGAGTCAACTTTTAATGCTAGCAACGTGCATGGAGTTGAAACTAACAATAATAATCCATATAGGACTATGATTATGGATGCGATGAGAATAAATCAAGGTCATGCCAGTCAATATCCAATCGTAGATGAAGAACATAATGCAAACGCAACCAGATTTTTTGATCTTTTGAAAGATTCTGACAAACCATTATAGGATGGCTGCACAAATCATAGTAAATTATCAGTCGTTGCACATGTGTTTACCATCAAATCGGATTATAAGTTGAGTGAGGTCAATTATGACAGAATTGTCGAATGGTTGAGAAGCATTTTACTTGAAGAGAACAAGCTGAAAGAGAACTTTTATGCTGCTAAATCCATGATAAAATCCCTCGATCTAAGATATCAGAAAATTGACATGTGTCCAAATGTTTGCATGTTATACTACCTTGAAAATACTGAGTTGACCAAGTGCAGGACATATGGGCATTCCCGTTATAAACCCAGAACTGACAGGGAAAAGACTCTTATAGCACATAAAAAAACTTAGATACTCCCCAATCACACCTAGACTGCAGAGGTTATTCATGTCACTAAAGACTACAGAGCACAAGACATGGCACCAATCACATGATGCGATTGATGGAGTGATGGTACACTCTTCCAATAGTGAAGTATGGAAACACTTTAACAATGTGCATTCTCACTTTTCAACTGAATTAAGGAACATTCATCTTGGGCTATGTACAAATGGATTCAATCCATTCGAGTTATTTGTTGTACCTTATTCTTGTTTTCCAGTTATACTAACGGTTTACAAGTTGCCACCGGGGATGTGTTTAAGGATAGAGTTCATGTTTTTATCTACGGTCATACCTGGTCCTAATAGACTGAGCCAAATATAGATGTTTTTCTTCGATCGTTGATTGATGAGTTGATGCAGTTGTGGTCCTCCGGCACGTTGACTTATGATGTATCGATGAAACATAATTTTCTTATGAGAGCAGCTTTGATGTGGACTATCAATAATTTTTCGACTTATGAGATGGTTTCTGGTTGAAACAAGTATGGAAAACTAGCATATCCATACTATATGGAAAATAATAAGACATTCACGATAACAAACAAGGGTAAAAGTCATTTTTTTACTGCCATTGGCGTTTCTTGCCAACAAATCACAGGTACGGAAAGAACATAAATGGTGACATCCAAGTGTTTCACACGATACTCGCAATCCGTTGTGGGGAACTAGAGCTGAAAAATTCACGGCTCGATTACCACGCACACCAGTGGCTCCGTTCCTTTCATTATGCATGAGAAATGGATGGTAAGATTAATTTTAATCATATCTATCGTTAATTAATTTTTTGTTATTTATAAATATATTTAACTTACAATATTTTTTTCTTACAGGCTATGACTCTTGGACGTGAGCCGAGCCCAATGGAGTTTTTTGTAGAAACACACGTGCAGAATGAAGACCGCCAAAAAGAGGTGTAATAGTTTGTCGACAACCACGCTCAACACTTTGTGGTATGTTCGTTAAACCAATTTCTTTTGTAAGTTATTATTTTTTTTGAATTGAATTTGATGATTTTAGTTTTTATTTCCAGGAGACATATAATAGCCGGTTGGGAGAGATATGTGAATGATCCTTCGACCCACCTGGATTTCAATCTAGATTTGTGGATGGAGGTAGGATCGTCTGGTGGACCTGATAAAAATCAGGTGTTTGGACTCTCTAACACTACAGCTGAGAACTTACGGGCGACCCGTGGTGTCTCAACCGATGGGAGCTCGCAATTAGCATTGAGCACCCAGTCATAGGAGTTCATGGCTTTGCAATAACATACGACTCATCTCATCGAAAAATATAAGCAACTCTCGATGGATTATGAACAACCCTGTCAAATCATCATAGACATGAAATCACAGATGAGTGGTACGTGTGTGCCCTTTTTTTTTTACCATATGGTCCCAGGAACGACCAACCTCCTCCTTTTGCTCCTCGAGCGCCGCCATTGTTCTAGTTTAATTTTTAGTTGAACATATAAATTTGAAATGAATATTTGGATTTTATATTATTCAAGTTTATTTTTACATATTTCAATTTTATACAATTTTATTTTTTTAATTATTTTCTTTTTTTGTTCAAAAATTTTTTAATTCTTTTTTTAATTCTTATAGATAAACATACCAACAGACATAATTCGTCAATATATTCCAGAGGCAAGGGGAACAATTTACTTCATATTCCATTACAACAGTGTTACATCACCGACAAAATTATTTTCGTCGGTATTTTATAGAGAGTTGAAATAAAATTACAATAAATGCCATAGCCAATCACCGACGAAATAATTATGTCGGTGTATTAAAGTGGGTGATTTTTTTGGTGCATTTTCCGTCTGTAAAACCATCAGTGTTTTTTTTTTACTGATAGAAATGACATTACCGACAAATATATTATTGACGAACGGTTTCCGTTCATAAATTTGTCAGTAAATTTTGTACCAACAGATTGTTAGTATAAATACCAACAAAAAGTTCTATTGGTAAAACTATTAATTCTAGTAGTGATACATGGATAGATAGATATTGAGGGGGTGGGGTGCTTTAATTAAAGGCTGAAATTCGATCTACTTGATTGGAGAGCACATCAAAAGTTTTAACAAATTGTTAGAATATATCAGTCTAAATTGTGATGAAGTAAACACTTAAAATGTTTTCAAGCTTGTGGAGAAGTTATAAAATCATGATAGTTTGTCTACATGAAATACATGGTTTAGTACATAAAAGGTAAAGGTTGGATAGTGAATTTAGCTGGGTTTCTATTTAGTGCATGAATCCATCATAAAAGAGTTTCTTTAATAGCTCTAGAAAGTTCTAAGAAGGAGATTTGTTTCCCTTATCTATGAATTCTTTTATTTCAATACAGGAAGCATTAAATACACAAATTGAAAGTATTTACAGGGATTGATGAATAACGTACTAATAGTAATAAGGTAGTGTTTGGTCTGCTCGAGAAAGATGGATCATGCATGATAATTTTTTTGTAAAGTTGTTTGATGCACCTTTTAATAGTATAAAAATCAATTTTTGTCCAATCCAACACTGTTTTAGTGGAGAAATTCTTATCCCACTAAAAGGAGTAGGACAAACTTGTCAAATTCTCTGCACAAGGGTTAATTTGAGTTGATCTAGGTCAACGTAAAGATAAAAATGATTATTATCATAGTTTTAAAATTTAACTAGGGGATCGACCAAGGAAAGGCATGGTTCACGGATTGGGTTGATTATTGACTTTGGTTAAAATACAGATAAAAGTGGTTATTATTGTATTTTTAAAACTTGACTTAAGGGTCGCCCAGGACAAGGCTTGGGTCACAGGTTGGGTTGATCATTGACCTGGGTCAACGCAAGGAAAAAAATGATTATTATCATAGTTTTCAAACCCAAATAGGATATTGACCTTGGGCTTGAGTCATAGGGTGGGTTGACCATTAACTCAGGTCAATGTAAAGATAGAAATGATTATTGTTATATTTTTAAAACTCGACTAGGAAGTCAACTTGAAGCAAGGCACAAGCCACGAGTATTCTAAATATACTAGATAGTCATCTGAAATGACTAATCTTCTTTCTCTTGAAGATGTTCTAAAACATTCACTTTCACCCATAACGTGCAGATGTTGAAATGTTGGTTCAATAATGACTTATTCCTCTTGAGGTGGTATTTCTTGAATTGGTTGTTCCTCCAAGATATCAAGAGGTTGATATATTTAGGGAATGACCAAGGCATTGTCATTCATGAGAGTATTATCTTGATCTCGTGTCTCCTTCCATTGTATCATTTGAGGAATAGAACTCTCATTAGATTCATCATTTTTTATAATTCGCATTTCTTGCCTCAACAATTCTAAGAGTGTATGAGGGACAATAAAACTTGTAGTCTTTAGAATTTTCTCTCATGTTTTAGCCATGCAACAATATCTCTCATTTTTATAATGTGTTCACGCACACTTCTTGTTTTGTGATGTTTCATAGACAACTTATTCATAAGGGTGCTAGCCAATACTTTATTAAAACTAACAAATTGGCTTTGTGAGCATCATACTTAAACGGTTAGATCCCTACCACCTCTTATGTGCCATTTTTCTATAGCAAAACTTGATTCTATTAGCATAATAGGATCATTTAAATGCAATGCAAGGTCCGAATCCATACACCCTAATGTTAAAAAGATTTTGTCTTTCCAATTTAAAAAATTTTCCCCTTTCAAAAAGGGAATTCAAGAATCATTGTTCGTAAGATTATTAACAACAACTGCAATAACCAACAATATAAATAACATAATAATATGAAAAACATAATTATATCAAAAGAAAAATCTAAACCTTTACGTGGGTAGATGTGCATTCAATGCATAAGATTTACTTAATCATGTATATCTTGATCAATGATAAACATGAAACACCAATCAATAACTCAATTTAAAAAAAATGATATTCCCCATCATTTGTCATCTCAACTAGGCAAACTTATGTAACCTCTGATATTTATACATTCCACAAGTCACCATGTAAGAAGACAAGCTCATATAGGCTCACTCGAGCATACTTAACATAATATATTACTCTCATTGTTTGTTATAGACTCTCTACACATATATTTCTCTTTTCACACACACATTTCTCTTTTATTTGTTAACTTAAGTATACGAGTGTCCCTAGTTTCTAATTATTAGTCTAGGACTCGGTCAAGAAAAACTTAATTATGTTGTAAGTTTTTCATGATGAGCACTTTATCAATACCTAATAAATGATTTTTATTCATGTAAATAATATATGAAATTATTCACAAATGTTTTTTTTTTTTAATATAATCAAGATTCATGAGTTTTCACGGAAAAAAAAGGGGATTGATTGTGAACATTTATTTTATATGAGTCCAAGAGGCCATATTTCATGCATTTGTGGTTGAACATGAAATTTGGCTTGGCCTGCCCTTTATTTTTGACCGTCCAACGGTGGGCATGCATTTGCCATAAACGACGCCGTTCCAGGCTCAACTTCAACACTGACACTCCAACAATCAATATAAAGAAAATAAACCACCTCCAGAAATCGAATTTTTCAAATTGAATCACTTACTCTCTTTCTTCTCCAGTCGCTCTCTTGCACGGCACCTTGCGCGAGCCTAACCTAGGGTTTCTCTGCAACTCCAAAATCGAATCCCAATTCCTCTCTCTGCTTGCTCAAAACCCTAGCTAGTAGGGTTCTGGAATCAATCAATCTAGGCGAGTCTACTTTTAGGGTATTGGTAGTTAGGGTTAGGCAAGATCGTAAAAAAAGGTGGTACTTTTGCGGGTTTTTGTTTCATTAGGTCAAAAATATGTCAATGGATTATGATTATCCACCGCAAGAGAGGCAATATGGAGATAACGTCCTTGCCTTTAACCGCCATAGTGACGAAGAGCATCAGCAGCAGCAGCAGCAAGAAAGTTTTTATGAGGAAGAACGGCAACGGCAGGAGGGGGACATAGGTAGTGGAGGAATTGAAAGAAACCTATCAATGAATCATCATCATCATCATCACAATCGTGACTCTTCTTCTGCAGGGTTAGTTTGTAAATTTGTAATGTTTCTGTGCATGTAGGGATTTTGGTGTTTTCTTCTTTTAGAGGCTTAGATTAAATCAAAAGCAGATTGCGGATTTCGCTGCTGAAAATGATTGTGATTGGGGAAATAATTTGTGGGTTTTTTTTTGCTGGTAGAAAACTCTTTGTTGGTGGTGTCTCCTGGGAAACTACTG
>Ga0325411_1009377_pt1 | contig 10472 bp, 11 predicted proteins | sample PopdelMetagenome_13_FD_206181 | JGI IMG/M metagenome (GOLD analysis project Ga0325411, IMG submission 206181) | Populus deltoides microbial communities from Bellville, Georgia, United States - Xylem-PdIQD-R4 | ecosystem: Host-associated > Plants > Phyllosphere > Stem > Wood/Secondary xylem...
ATTCATTCAAAATTTTGCCGTACATTTTGAAAACTGTGGATGGCCAAACACGCCCTAGGTGTGAAATACCAAAAGTGGGCTTGACAATATATGAAAGAAGTTTAGGGATGGATTTGTAGTCTACAGCATGCCTTGGGTACTCAAGCATCCAACTCGCTGTTTCAGCATTTCTGACTTTTTGTGGTAGCTTAGCATCACTTCCAGCGTTACTCACAAGCCATAAAACACATAAACCCTCTCCGCCACCATTTCCACCTCCCCAAAAAACCCTAATTCCTCTTCAATTCCGCCATGGAAGAAGTCTGTGAAGGAAAAGAATTCTCCTTTCCAACGCAAGAAGAAAAGATCCTCTCCTTCTGGTCAGAAATCAAGGCCTTTGAAACCCAATTAGAACGCACCAAAGACCTCCCTGAATACATCTTCTACGACGGTCCACCGTTCGCCACTGGGTTACCTCACTATGGACACATTTTAGCCGGTACAATCAAAGATATTGTGACCAGATACCAGACGATGACAGGGCACCATGTGACACGTCGTTTTGGATGGGATTGCCATGGATTGCCAGTTGAAGCTGAGATTGATAAGAAATTAGGGATTAAGAGAAGGGATGAGGTGTTGAAATTGGGGATTGATAAGTACAATGAAGAGTGTAGAGGGATTGTTACAAGGTACGTGGGGGAATGGGAGAAAGTTGTTGTTAGAGTTGGGAGATGGATTGATTTTAAGAATGATTATAAGACCATGGATTTGAAGTTTATGGAGAGTGTTTGGTGGGTTTTTTCCAAGTTGTTTGAGAAAGGGCTTGTTTACAAGGGTTTTAAGGTGGGTTTTTGTTGCTTTATGTTCTGTTTTGATTTGATGGTTTTTGTTTTGTGGGTTTATGGTGATTTTGATTATTTGCTCGGTTTTTTTTTTGAGAAATAGATTTGTTTTAATGATGGTTTTTGTTTGATTACAAGGTTTACTGTGTTGATCTTTGATATTAGTATTGGAGATTTTGCAAATGTTGTATCATTTCTGCTTTTGAGTTTTGGATTTATGAAATAGAAAGTCTTGCTCATATAGCATCATTGCGTTACTATATGTATACCGGATTTTGATATTTTTCAAATTGAATCGTTGAAATAGAATCACTGTCAAATGGGTGTTTCATTGTTCTGGAGAGAAAAATGTTTATTTTTTTCACTTGTTAAGGCTGATCTGGTTATGTTGGCTGAGTCCTTCCCTTAACTGGGGTGTGAATATTTTGATTCCTTTCCTTATTTTGTCGTATTTGTAATGGTTATGATGATTTTACTGGTTCTTTACAGGTCATGCCTTACAGTACAGGTTGCAAAACTGTGCTGTCAAATTTTGAAGTTCAGCAGAATTATAAGGTTTGTGATTTCTAATTTTGTGATTTGCTTTATAAATTAACCTACTTATGTAATCTATCCTTTTGACACTCCTGGTGTGATGCAGGACGTACCTGATCCTGAGATAATGGTCACATTTCCAATTGTTGATGATCCACACAATGCAGCTTTCGTTGCTTGGACAACTACGCCATGGACTCTTCCCAGTAATCTTGCCCTTTGCGTTAATGGAAATTTTGACTATATCAAGGTTGTTATCTTTGACTTCTTGATGTGGATTATTCGGAAAAAAGGAGAGGATAAGCACTTCAAATATGCAGCACGTCATACAATTGAACATTGTCTTAGGCTGCAAATTCATTCCTTCTATTTCTGTAATACAAGATCCTGAGATATGTTATACTCGGTGGCTCATTTCTTTTCCCAATTCTCATTAGCATGTTGAACCATTTTAGCCACATCCCATTGTGTAGCCTTGCTAGTTCATAAGTTCAAGCATGAAGCTTGTGAAAATGTGCTTAAGGCTGTATCACATGCTCTAGGCATGTGTGTGAATGGTCATGAAATGTGATTTTTATCAATTAGTTCTAAATCAGTGGTTGAAGCTGTAATTTTCTCTTTTAGATGTTCTTAAAGATTCCTAGATCTTAGTTTTGACACCTCAAAAAGAATTTTAGGTGTTGCATTGGACGTCATGTTTTTGCTGATATCCCTTATGTTGTTTTTCTTAATTTGTTTGTTGAACATGCTGGTACTTTATTTTTTGATGTGCATTGCGAAACAAAATCCAGGTTCGTAACAAGTACACTGGAAAAGTCTATGTAGTTGCTGAATGTAGGCTGTCAGCACTTCCTGTTGAGAAGCCAAAATCAACTGCAAATGGACCTGCTGGTGGTTCAAAGACATCAAATTCTAAAACTAAGAGTGGGAAGGCTGAAAACTTGATGGATTCTTATGATTTGTTGGAGAAAGTCAAGGGCAATGAGTTGGTGAATAAGAAGTGAGCCATGCTTTCTTTTTTGTCTGATCTTTCATCTGTTTCACATGCACTCCTAGCAGTTTCCTTATCACTTTGTGACGGATACTTGTATTATTTTTTTTCTTTAATCTTGCGTGTGTGAACAATGCATGCTACTGGATGTTTGGTATCAGACTGTTGATTTTCTGAGAGAGATTATGCTTTGCAGGTATGAGCCGCTATTCAATTACTTCATGGAGTTCTCTGACACTGCATTTAGAGTTGTTGCCGATGATTACGTGACTGATGACAGCGGTACTGGCATTGTTCACTGTGCTCCTGCATTTGGTGAAGAGGATTACCGTGTTTGCATTGGAAATCAAATACTCAGTAAGGTTGTTGTCATATGCCAAACCTGTGGTTTCTATTATGTAGCTGTGAACATCCCTTAATATCAGTTTGCTTAGTTGTTCTATGTTAGGCTATCTTTTGCAATTCTTATGTATCTTTCCTGCTGTCTCATAATATCGTATTGTTTCCTGTTTTGCAGGAGAATTTGATTGTAGCTGTTGATGATGATGGCTGCTTCATTGAAAAAATTACTGATTTCGGTGGGCGCTATGTCAAGGATGCAGACAAGGATATCATTGAAGCAGTGAAGGTGAGGCTTTCATGTGCATGGATGAAAGTATGGCAACTCATTTATTTAGAGAGCGATTTCATGATGTAGAGGAACACGCCATACCTCTGAATGAGATTATTTGTAGAGCTACTTTGCAGTCGCTTTCAATAGCTTGTTTGATATTATTAGAAATAAGGAACATTTTGTGAAACAAGTTTTGTTTGCTGATACCAAGTCTAATGTCAAGAGCCTGTGGTTTTGGTGGATGTTGCTGCCACATTCCTTTCATTTTTTGTGCTTCTGGTCTGATTGTTTTTCTTTATGAAAATTACTGGTTTGATCAGGCAAAAGGCAGGCTTGTTAAGTCTGGGAGCTTTATGCATTCCTATCCCTTCTGTTGGAGATCTGATACACCTCTCATTTATAGAGCTGTTCCAAGCTGGTAAGCTTATTTTATTTCATCCCACAGTGCACTGCCATCTACTTATACTGCTAATTTTTTGAAGCCAATACTTCTTGATTCATTTTGAAGTGTGTTTAATATGTATTTCTTCTTCTTTTTCTTTGAAAATTCTAATCTGTAATTTGTCATTAGTACCCAAAGGAATTTTATGAACACTTGTGCTTGCCATCAGAATATTTTCCATCCAAATGGGAAAAAAGAAACTGCAGCTAGCTGAATTTTGTTTGTTCATTGCATGTTGAGTTGCACATTGTCTGCATCTTTTCTCCCTTAATGTATTTGTCCTCGTTGTACAATATTTGGTAGCATTTTCTTTTATCTTAATGTTACTGAGTTTTTAAAATCTCAGTTTTGTTACGTTATATATGTATATTTATATTTTGTTTCAGTTTATAATCCTTTTACTATTGCTTCTTTTCCATATTTCACTTTGAGCTGTACTGCATTATGTAATCACTTTTGTTATGGATCTTCTGCTTAGGCAACATCCTGCCTTTGTTATCATTTTATGTGGTTTATAATCTTTCCAACTTGCTGTATTTATTGTAATGGGGCTGTGCTATTTAATTTCTGTTTAGGTTTATTAGAGTGGAAGAAATAAAAGAGCAACTGTTAGAAAGCAACAAACAAACATACTGGGTTCCTGATTATGTAAAGGTAAGAACTGTATTCCTGCACCTCTTCCTCTTTTGTTGGTTGTGCTTGTCTTCCATTATGAGATGATGGTCTGTCTGGTCAGAAGATTTATATTTGGTGTGAAATGTTGCATTCTACCCCTTCTTATTCTGGTTTTTCTCTTTCTCGTTAGAATTTAAATTCTGAGTGATGCAATATTTTTTTATATAAACGTTTCTTACCAGTAATGTTATGAATGAATGAGATTAATGGGCTTAAAGTTGCTAAACAAAGGAAAAAAAAAGAGATGATATACTCTGTAGCTGCTCCTCAATCATGAATATGCATATGTTGAGTTTTGACAAGGTTGGCCTGTTTCAAGATTGACTTACATAATGAATTAAGCTATTGATTCTTGTCCTCAATCTGGTGAGAGGAATGTGATCCCTCCAGAAGTGAAACCTGTGTAGTTAGAGGGACATGCAAGCAGGGTAACAGATCTAATTCTGTAATATGGGCCACATGCACATAAAAAACGAGGGCTTATGATGTGCTGTGCTATTGCAAAGTCTACTGGCAGAGTCCTCAACCCAAATTCGTAGTTTTACACGCTAAGTAGTGAACTTGAGCAAGTGATAAGATTCTTTGTACTTAAGCGTTATAATAGGTGAGATATTTTGTTTGTAATTGTGATCTGGGGTGTTGCATAGCAATTAGTGGTGCTTTTGCTCTCTCCCAACTTGTGATAGTGCAAGTTTTGAAACCTTATATTTGATGATTCAATGTGAAGCTTGTTGCTGTACATGATCAAAGAAGGCTTGAGATGAAGAAACAAAGGGAAGGAAAAGCTAAAAATCGTTATTAATTCTAATTTGTTTCAATGAAATGAAATTAACATCTAATATTTGAAAAGGCGACAAAAGTGTAAGTTTTGAAGCTTATTAGTGATGTCCCAGCATCCGTACCACAAATGATTTGTATAGGCTAGCCCTGTGATGCTGTGAAGGTTACCTTTGATCTAAATCTAATTTGCTTCAATGAAATGAAATTAACATCTAATATTTGAAGAGGCGACAAAAGTGTAAGTTTTGAAGCTTATTAGTGATGTCCCAGCATCCGTACCACAAATGCTTTGTATAGGCGAGCCCTGTGATGCTGTGAAGGTTACCTTTGATCTAAATGCAGACAGACTAAGCCTATACCCATCTGCCACATATTAACTACAGTGGAATACTCTTTGTTGCACCTTTACCGCGATCTAGATCTGGTATTAGGTAGATGAAAATTTTATATCTGTTCTTTGGAAGTGTAGTTGGTGTTCCATTGTAGATAGCAATGCTTGATGGTTAAGAGAGAACTATCGGGAGTTCATCCCTGCTGAGGATCGTGGTGGCTTAAGTTTAGTGAGAAAGTGGAAGCCTGCTCAAATGAGGATAAGTTAACTCGTATAAATTTTTCTTATGTGGTCAATTTCTGCATGCTGCTATGTTTGATTGGAAACTGAGTGCAGGAGTTGAATGCCTTTTTCTGTAGTTACCACTTGCCAGTTTATACATCTGCCAGATCATCCAAACATTAGATATGGATCAGATGAATGAAACAATTTGGTGGTGTGTTGTGCATTTTTTTTCTTCATGGACTCAGACTTGAACTATGGTGTACAGATTAAAAAATTTGCATTTCTCTGGGAATCATGTTTTTCTATGTGATCTTCACAAATTGGTTGACCACGAGTGTTTTGACTTCCAATATTAATGGCTGTAACCTCAACTACTTTGAAGATTTGGATCTTGACAAGTATTGAAAGTGGCTGTCTTTATGATATTGTGCTCAATCAGAAATGATAAACTGTGTTTTCATGCAATGTTGAAGTTTTAGTCTTATTTCTTTTCTTTTCTTGGACAAATATAACAGGAGAAACGGTTTCACAACTGGCTTGAAAATGCTAGAGACTGGGCAGTTAGTAGAAGTCGATTTTGGGGCACTCCTCTACCTGTATGGATGAGTGATGATGGTGAAGAAGTAATAGTCATGGATTCTATTGCTAAACTTGAGAAGCTTTCTGGTGTTAAGGTATGATCTCTCTCTCTCTCTCTCTTCTCTTGGTTGATGCAGGTCAACTCTTTTCTTTCCTTTACTTGAGTTTATTATCCTCCATGGATTGGTTGCGTTAGTGACTTATGGCTATACTGACAGGCACATTCTTTTTTGGTGCCATCTTATGGATCATGCAGTTAGTATGATTCCATGGCCTTGTTAACAGCTATCTATCACCTAGTGATCATATGGGCTGCATTCCTTTCACCTGTTATCTATATGTTCATGCATCCTTTTTATGTCAGTCGAGCTCGTGGTTGTGCATCATGCCTATCCAGCTTGTCGTTGTGCATATCCATGTGAATAATGTTACAGCTATAAAGATACATGTCTTACTGCATTTTTTTCATCTTGCAGGTGTTTGATCTGCATCGTCATAATATTGATCACATCACAATCCCATCCAGTCGAGGTCCTGAATTTGGTGTGCTTCGACGTGTTGAGGATGTAAGCTACTGGATCTGGGCTTTTTAATAGAATCCCCCCCTGTTTTTTTTTATTTTATTTTTTCTGGATGATTGTAGCTGTAATTCAAAAGTGGAACCTCTTGACAACATTGCATTTTTAATGAAAGTATTGCCTTTTCTTGTTTCTATCTATTGATTAGGCAGTATAGTTGAATAGGTTTTGTAAAATCTGGGAAGCAATTATACTGCTTTGCCTCCAACTCTGAATCAGTTTAAAAGTGTTGTACCTGTCTTCATTTTAACTTAAATTCTTGGCTTGGCCTGGCTCAATAATTTCACTCTGTTCATTTGTCTTGACTAAATAGGAGTGGCTTGCATACTTTACATATTTTTTGTTCTCAATAAAGCAAGGGGAGGACTTAGGTTAATTCTGAATTGGTTTTGAAAATACTGTCTGTACTTGACTTGCCTTTTGCTTCCATCACTGCCCTGAGAATTTTAGTCTGTTTGTTCACTTGTCTCGCCTAGAAATTAGTCCATGAATGCATGCTTCCCACACTTTTTGGTTCTTAATGTAGCAATCTTCTTTGTTATATCCCCTACTGTACTACTGCAGAGTTTTTCTTTTGACTAAACTACCACATTTTGGATATTATTTTATATGCATTATTGAATATATTTTATGCATAGTTTGCATATCTTTTGATTCAATGTTCTAATTTCTGCAGGTATTTGATTGTTGGTTTGAGAGTGGGTCGATGCCTTATGCTTATATCCATTATCCATTTGAGAATGTTGAACTTTTTGAGAAAAATTTTCCTGGGCATTTTGTGGCTGAAGGGCTAGATCAAACTCGTGGATGGTTGGTTCCTTAGTTTTAGATACTTCATAATCAGTTACATATTTGAGTTTTAATAGCAATTTCTTCAAGCAAATTACATTGAGTCTGTACCAAGCATAGTAAAATTGAAGTACATAAGGAGATACAGTCTCTTCTAATTCGTGGAAATATTTCATTTATGTCTAAGTAAACAATTTAATATGATGTCCTTGGGGTTCTTTCTCCACCAAAGAAGAAAAAAGTCCTTAAGATCTTTCTGGTGCAATATTTTTCTTGGAAGTTTCACTTGTATGTTTATTTTCCTTCCGTAGATCATATTTTCTGGCGCAAAATTTTCTTGATTGCTTGGGAATTTCAATATACATGGGGAGCGAGTTCATGTTTCCATGCCAGTCACTTGGGCAACAACAGTTATTCAGAAGACTGAGCGAGTCGGATCATGGATATTTATTTTGTATTGCAGGTTCTATACTCTCATGGTATTGTCTACTGCATTATTTGGGAAGCCTGCGTTTAGGAATCTCATTTGCAATGGACTTGTCCTGGCTGAGGATGGAAAGAAGATGAGTAAAAGTTTGAAAAATTATCCATCACCTATGGAAGTTATTAATGATTATGGAGCTGTAAGTTCTTTTTATAACATGTTAATTAGTTTCTTTTAAAATAAAATTGCATAGGTTCTTTCTATAAAGTGTTAATTATCCATCTTTTAAAATAAAAGGTGTTTTCTATTTGGCCAGCAATTTGCTTGTCCCTGTTTTCTGTGGTTTTTATTAGAACTTCATTTCTTTCTTACTAAGCTTTATGGATGGCTGCTGTACAGGATGCATTACGATTATACCTGATAAACTCTCCAGTTGTGCGTGCAGAGACCTTGCGTTTCAAAAAGGAAGGTGTTTTTAGTGTTGTGAGTATCTCAAACTTTTTTGGATGGAATTTCTTTACCCTCTCATCTTCTCTTATATCAAATTTCTTAATTTATGTTTTGCTTTTACGTTGACTTGGCTCTTAGCATAATCAATCATTTTATTTCTATCCAGGTCAAAGACGTGTTCCTCCCGTGGTACAATGCTTATCGGTTCCTTGTACAGAATGCAAAGAGGCTAGAGGTTGAAGGGCTTGCACCATTTACTCCTATTGACGCTGGAACTCTTCAAAATTCATCCAATGTGCTTGATCAGTGGATAAACTCAGCTACCCAGAGTCTTGTTCATTTTGTTCACCAAGAAATGAATGCATACCGCCTTTACACGGTTAGCTGTTTTTAAACCATTACTTTGCTGTTAGTATTTGGGTTTTCTTTGAGTGTGTATAGAACTGGAACTTGAAGATAAAGAATTAACTCATCTTATAAAATATGCTTTAAAACTCATATCTTACCTTGAATATATATGGAATATGGTTTAGAACTTGAAAAAGCTCATATGGCACATGGAGATAAAAGCATTAATTAATGTCTTATAGCATTTATACATATCTTTCCAAATACATCTTTTGCAGGTGGTACCTTATCTCTTGAAGTTTCTTGACAACCTTACAAATATTTATGTGCGATTCAACCGCAAAAGGTTAAAAGGTCGTACTGGGGAAGAAGACTGCCGAACAGCTCTATCAACTTTATACAATGTATGATTTACTTGGTGCTAATTTCTATTTTGTGTTATGACAGCCAAAATTGCTCACATTTTCATCTTGTTTAGCATAGGTGGCAGAGTTCCTCTTTTTAATTGTTTCATTACAAGTTAGTGCCTGCTTTATGGTTGATGCTCTGCATGTGCAGAACAGTTTTTCATTAAACCTAATTGTTTGTTGGAATTCCTTGGATGTGGATATGCATCTTGTATAGAAGGTTTGCAATCATCTGATTTGAAGTAGGTTCTCTTCTTGAGTTCATTTCATACCTTCTCAGTTCTCTTCTCAACATTGCAGTTTCCTTTTCTAGTTATATCCTTAAAGGTTACATGCGTTTCTTTTCAAAGTTTACAAGCTTGTAATTGAGTACTTGATTCATCAAGTCTTCTTCCATCTTGGAAACATATGTAGTACCACTTGTCAATGCTTCATGGTGAACCCTGGGATAAGCTTACAATTTTTCAAGACGCTTTGTCACCAATCATACCATGAATAAAATCCAATCAAGTATTATTATCTTTGCTTTAAAATGTTATCAGTTGCTTTTGTTGATGCGGGGTCAGATCCTTTGCAGGTTCTAAAATAACAAATAATAACTCCCTCATTCTGGTCTATTTCTTGGACTAACTTTTTTGTCCCTGCACTAGTCCTCAAAAAAATATGAAACCCTTGCCTACTTTTCACATTTGGACACCAATGCATGGTGCTGCTTCAAAGGCATTCTTAGGCTAGTCTTTTACCAATTATTGTTATTCACTGTTTATTAGTTTGCCTGATTGTTTTGATAAGATGCCCTCATTGACAGCATGATTGGTTTTCAGGTGCTTTTAATATCATGTAAGGTGATGGCGCCATTCACACCTTTCTTTTCAGAAGGTCTGTATCAAAATATGCGGAGAGTTTGTACTGGATCAGAGGAAAGTATTCACTATTGCAGCTTTCCTCAAGTAGAGGGGGAGGTATTTATATCTCTGTTGCAGCAAGCTCATTTTGTTTAGTAGATTAACCTTTTGAACTTCTTTATGGTTTCTAGGCTGCCAATCTTTGGTCATGCTGAGCATCCAGGCACCATCTACTCAAATTGTGGAATTATGAATTTGGAGAATCCATGATTCATGATTTTTTCTAAGAAAAACAATGCCCCATATTTTCTAACTTATATTTATTTTTGGACCATTTTTTTTTGTAAAATTTCCAACTAATTTTGGCAAGCTTTTAAGCATAAAGTCCGGTCCCTCTTCAATTTAAGGGTCTAAGCTCTGTTTGATTTATATTAACATTTAGACAATTTTACAGTCTTTTTCTCTCTTTAAAATGATCTTCTTTTGAAACAATTATATTACATTTATTGCCACTGTAGAGGAATGAACGGATTGAACAGAGTGTTGCAAGAATGATGACCATTATTGATCTTGCTCGCAATATCCGTGAACGGCACAACAAGCCTCTTAAATCGCCATTAAGGTACTCCTATAAGCT
>Ga0325411_1009379_pt1 | contig 10471 bp, 10 predicted proteins | sample PopdelMetagenome_13_FD_206181 | JGI IMG/M metagenome (GOLD analysis project Ga0325411, IMG submission 206181) | Populus deltoides microbial communities from Bellville, Georgia, United States - Xylem-PdIQD-R4 | ecosystem: Host-associated > Plants > Phyllosphere > Stem > Wood/Secondary xylem...
CTTAAACCATCTCAAACCCAAGTAACAACACGTGTCATATTAATTTTGGAAAATTTCATGGACTGGGTTGAGGAGCAGATTGGGTCGGTGACAGCAAGCAAAGGCCAAGAGTTACAGTTTAACATGGTCAAAAGCCAGCCACCATGACTGTGCCAGCCCATTTCAGCTCACGAGCACCCTCCAGAACCCTCTGGTGTTCCCTCTGTTTTTTCCTGGAGCTCTCTCCATTTCGCTCCCCCTGGCATCTTCTACCGATCTCTTTTGCTCTCTCAAACTTTCCAATACATTGAGCACACCCCTATATATATATCGACAGCAAGCCTCCAATTTCACTTCAGACAGAAACAAACATAACACGAAAGGTAACAAGTTCAGCCCAAAACACGCACCCACACTCTCGAAACCAACCAAATTTCTTTGCTCTCGTTCCCTTTTTAACACTTTCTTGCTAAAACATCCATAATGGCATCAAAAACTGAAGGAAAGGCCATTGGGATTGATCTTGGCACAACCTACAGTTGTGTAGGCGTGTGGCAGAATGATCGTGTAGAGATCATAGCAAATGATCAAGGCAACAGAACCACTCCCTCTTATGTTGCCTTCACTGACACTGAACGTTTGATAGGTGATGCAGCTAAGAACCAGGTTGCGATGAACCCTCAAAACACTGTTTTTGATGCGAAAAGACTTATTGGCAGGCGTTTCTCTGACCCTTCAGTCCAGAGTGACATGAAGCACTGGCCTTTCAAGGTGGTTCCGGGCCCTGCTGACAAACCTATGATTGTGGTGCAGTATAAAGGTGAAGAGAAGAGGTTTTCAGCTGAAGAAATCTCTTCTATGGTGTTAACCAAGATGAAGGAGATTGCTGAGGCTTATCTTGGTCATGCTGTGAATAATGCTGTGGTTACTGTGCCTGCTTATTTCAATGACTCACAAAGGCAGGCTACAAAGGATGCTGGAGCTATTGCAGGTCTGAATGTTTTGAGGATTATTAATGAGCCAACTGCTGCTGCCATTGCTTATGGTTTGGATAAGAAGGCGTCGAAGAGTGGCGAGCATAACGTGCTTATTTTCGATCTTGGTGGTGGAACTTTTGATGTTTCTTTGTTGACAATTGAGGAGGGGATTTTTGAAGTGAAAGCTACTGCTGGTGATACTCATCTTGGAGGTGAGGATTTTGATAATAGGCTTGTTAATCATTTTGTTGCAGAGTTCAGGAGGAAGCACAAGAAGGATATTAGTGCCAACGCCAGAGCTCTGAGAAGGTTGAGGACTGCCTGCGAGAGGGCAAAGAGGACTTTGTCTTCGACCACTCAGACAACTATTGAGATTGATTCTCTCTATGAAGGTATTGATTTCTATTCTACAATCACAAGAGCAAGATTTGAAGAAATGAACATGGATTTATTTAGAAGGTGCATGGAACCTGTGGAGAAGTGTCTCCGTGATGCAAAGATTGATAAGAGCCGCGTTCATGAAATTGTTCTTGTTGGGGGATCAACAAGGATTCCCAAAGTGCAGCAACTTCTGCAAGATTTCTTCAATGGTAAGGAACTCTGCAAGAGCATAAACCCTGACGAGGCTGTTGCTTATGGAGCTGCCGTCCAAGCTGCAATATTGAGTGGAGAAGGGAATGAGAAGGTTCAAGATTTACTTCTCCTTGATGTCACTCCTCTTAGCGTTGGCATTGAGACTGCTGGTGGTGTGATGACAGTCTTGATTCCAAGAAACACAACAATTCCCACCAAGAAAGAGCAAGTCTTCAGTACTTACTCTGATAACCAAACCAGCGTGCTAATTCAAGTGTATGAAGGTGAAAGGGCTCAAACCAAGGACAACAATCTTCTTGGCACATTTGAGCTTAAAGGAATCCCTCCAGCGCCTAGAGGTGTTCCGCAGATCAATGTATGCTTCGACATCGATGCAAATGGCATCTTGAATGTTTCTGCAGAAGATAAGGCTTCAGGAGTGAAGAATAAGATTACCATCACCAATGACAAGGGAAGACTGGGCAAGGATGATATTGAGAGAATGGTGCAAGAGGCAGAGAGATACAAAGCAGAGGATGAGAAAGTGAAGAAGAAGGTGGAGGCCAAGAATGCCCTGGAGAACTACGCTTACAATATGAGGAATACAATGAGAGATGACAAGGTTGGTGGTAAGTTGGACCCGGCCGACAAGCAGAAGATTGAGAAGGAGATTGAGGAGACAATTGACTGGCTAGACAGGAACCAATTGGCAGAAGTAGATGAATTTGAGGACAAGTTGAAGGAGCTGGAGGGCTTATGCAATCCAATCATTTCAAAGATGTATCAAGGAGCTGGCGGTGATGTGCCAATGGGTGGCGGTGCCCAGATGCCAGGAGGTGGGTACAGCAAGGCTAGCTCTGGTGGTTCTGGAGCCGGGCCTAAGATTGAGGAGGTTGATTAAGGCTTGAAAGTACTCATTTTAAATGTTCTATTTTTATCAGCTCCTGTTACACTGTCCTTGAATGTGCTTGAGTGATTCGAATTAGGCATGCTTAAGTATTAATGTTGTGAAAAATCATGCAGTGGAATCAATGATGTGTATTTAGACGTCTGATGAAATACAAGGAGTTGTTTAATTATCCATTCCTACTTCTCTTCATTTTCTTTTTCATCAATCTCTGATAGTTGGCTCCCAGCAGCAGAAAGATTGGCCTTCTGTCAACTACTAAGAGATTATACCAAAACACTTGTAAAATGCGAAGTATCGAATCTTTATATATCAACAGCTGCTTGGAAATTCTGTCAGGACTCGGCTCTGACTTGGAACTCTTAAAGCCTGAGAGAGAGGAATCCAATTCTGTGTCGTCCAAACTCTAAACCATCCAATATTTGAACCAAAATTGTCCAAGCTGCCTAATGGTTCAACCCAGTCGTGATATACTTTCTAAAGCCGGTCCTTCTTTGATTGGATGAAGACGCCCTACATACCTACATACATACATGTATATATGGCAACCTGAAAATCATTTCAATCATACAAAAAATACAGCAAAGCATCCAAATTCTTGATTTCAACCTGTAAACTACGGCAACCTGCTTTGATCAAATAAATGACAAAATCAACAAGATGAAGGGTATATGGAATCCAATCATTTCAAAGCAAGCTGCTGGTGGCAAAGGCTAGTTTGGAGGTGGTGCTGGTTAATTATAAGATTGAATGATGAGGCTTGAACTTCAGTCTCTGTCATTTTGCACCTTCTAATACTCTATCTTCGAGCTATGCTTTTGTTATTCTCTGTTGGTTTTTTTCTTCACTGATTAATTCCATGCATAGTTCTCCTAGTTTTAACGTTGTGTGAACATAAAATATACAGCGTGTTTGATGTTTTTCAGGGTATTGTTTGATGAAATTAAGGGCTTATAATACAGATGGAGTTTCGGTGTACTGAAGGATTCTATCATAAAGCTGTTCTATCAGGATCGTTCCAAAATTGATGCAAAATGTTCTGAAAATATATATATGAATAATTCTTTTGAGAAAAAAAGTATTTAAATCAATAAATTGTCGCTCCAGATTTCATAAAGTTGTCATATAAGCCCTCGAATTTTAAAAAGGTTGATAAATAGGGGCCCAGTTCCACAAATTTTCTAAAGTAAAATGAAGATTTCTCATAAATAAAAGCAACTTTCTCAGTCGAAAGTAAAGAAAAAGTGGGCATCCAATTCTCCTGCGTCTTTATTCATCAAGCTCTGGCATGGGATGTTGTTGGTGCTCGGTAACGTTCTATTTGGCTGTGCTTATCAATATTTAGAGCAGCTAAATAGTATCTGATTAAATCTTATTATTATACTTTACATGTATAAAATAATCAATGAACGATAAAAATATTTGAAAAAATATATAAATAATTTATGAACTTTTAATCTTGCATGGTATTTTATTGTGATTTTCCTGTGAGATTAATTATGATAATGAGGAGAATTAGGTGATAAAAATAAGAATAAAACTGAGATTCTTTATAAAATTAATGAGGAGGAACAAAAAAAAAGACGGTGCTATTCCATTCCAGAGATTTAACGCTACCACTTGACGAGCATCCTCACCTCACCATCCTGCTTTGCATGGGCCATTGTTTAATCCAAGTAAAATTTAACTAAGCAAACGCTAAACATGAAAGTTAACGGAAAAGAAACGCAGTCTTGGTATATCATTACAAGTCTTGGTATCATTACAAGAGCATGGAAATTAAAAGAAATTTCGACATATAAAACCATGCTAATATAACTTGAGTGGATGAAATTGCACATTCAAAAAGTTTAATGGCCGGAAAAAACATTTACGCAATGTTCGTATTATAAGTACACACCCAAGTAATCTCATTTCCCATATGTTTGTTTTGTCTTGCCCCTAGAACTCTCTCCCTGAAGCCTTCAACCCTATATAGCCTCTTTTGCCTATCAAAACAGGTAACCTCTATCCTCCAGGCCATCCTTCTCCACCCTTCCTCCCCCTCCTAAAGCATTTCAAAAGGAAAAGAAGAGAAATTGAGGAAAAGTTAAATGAAGGTTAAGTTTCTAGCTTGGACTTTCTCCATCTTCTTATGGAGCATGGCCCTTCATCGAGTTACATCCACGCCACAACATGAAGATTTCGACAAGCCAGAACCTCTTATGCAAGGACAAGTTCACGGTTGGAACTCATTTTCGTTTATGGTAGTTCAAATCTGCTGCTTTCCTCTTTTAGGCCAGGGACACTAATTTTCTAGACTTATTGCACCTGCAGATCTAGAAGGCAAGATCGGTTTGTCTAGAGAAGGTGAAAGAAGAGAATACAAGGGAAAGCATGAGATTTTTCACTCAATAAAGGGACAGAAAGGAAAGGGGGCTTATGGTGGTGCAAATATTGTCCATCGGCCTAAGCACGGGGGAAGAAGTGATGCCTTATTGTCAGCAAAGGCTAGCAGCTTTGTGACAGCCACCATGTTGTTTGTGAGCTTGGCTTTCATTCTCATATTTCCTTTTCTATCACTCTAGATCTTACAAACTGGGCATATTTACGGATCCAAGATTATGATAGCTAGCTTGCTTTAGTTATGGCCCCTCATGCCTCATTTCTCAGTCAACCCCCACTTACATTTGGTAGTTCACAGGCATCCTTGAAGTACATGGAAATTCTTGATTGATTACGGCCCTCGTTCCTCCTTTCTTTGGTTCCTGGTATTGATTTTGTGATTTGTCATTAAGCAGTTGAAGTAGTGTTGCTAGTTTGTGGTTTTTCTTTCAGCATAATTATTTTTCATGTAGCATGACAAACGATCAAGTGTTGACGTCTTTGTCAATGACTGTCCTAGAATTATCTTTCACCATCATGTTTGCACTGGACTTTACCATCTCAGTACTGAGCTTGTACTGGCGCATCGGCCAGCTTTCCTCAATGTGTTGTTTGTAATCAATATATTCAATTAGAGAAACAAAACAAACAGATGAGGTCACCAGTTTTGCCATTGAAATATACTTGAAACAGTACCAGACCAAAACCAATGCCCGACTCTAGCAGGTGACAAGAGGCAACGGGTTCAAAAACCAAAAGCTTTGGCAGATATATGATATCTTTAAATGCTACGGCAAAAGAGACCACAAACGTGCAAACAGCACAGACAGCTCACAATCCCCTTACGTAATGTCGAAATGTGGTTGCCACTGTTATTAATGCATCAACCAACTAGTTTCCAATTGATGCTGTGGCATTCAACCATCTCAGTTATTACATCAAATTAGGTTGAATACAGTTCTGCTTCTCAAAGAGTCTTGATATGTGTACAACATAAGCCCTCGGTCAGGAGGGTATTATCCTTTGAAATAGTCTTGTTACATCAAACCATGTGTGAAAAAAAATACTGTGAAAGATCCATGGCCAACAAGAGAAAAAATGGTATACCTGAATTTTCCCGGCCTGGTTTTACTGAAAGGAGGGCGAAAACCACGAGAGGATGATAGCCTTGGCTCATTCAGTTAAATGTCATATATGAACTCCTCAAATAGTTTCATATGTTGAGCTTGCAAAGATATGGCTACTGACATGCTCCCATCATTTGTTGGGCTGGGTAAGATGAATGATAAGCCCTCGTATGCGATCCCACCAGGCCCCATGAATATGGGTCTGCCCCAGCCAAAATCTGCATCGTGGATTGGCAGTCTAACCCAGCTAGTAATCCCAAGATTTGGGCACTGGAAACTATGGGCACCACGAACAAGGGCTGACAAGTCAGGCTGAAGCTCCAGATAATCAAGGGCTGACTTTAAATAATCGTTATCCATGCGAACCAATGCATCATGAATTTTTCCTGCAGCATACCATGTTGGCTTTGATTGCATTTCACCAGCTACTGCAATTGGTGTTGCTGTAAAGATCACATTGCCAAAGTAACCAGGAGGGAGTTGAGGGTGCCATCTTGACCGACCATCTGTGGCAATATATAACTTGGTCTCTTGATCATCAGGAAGTTCACGTGCTTTGCATGTTGATCTCCACACATGAGCCGCCAACATCTCATATGAACTATAACTAATATTGTTTCCATCTTCCTTTGCTTTGGCTTTGAGGGTGCTGAGCTGATCCCTAGACAACTTAAAAATGGAGACCGCCGTGCTCTCGGGTTTTGAGGTTTCAAGAACGGTTTTCATGGACGGTGGAGGCTGGTACTCAACGTGGTGGAATGCAGGTTGAGGTGGATCTCTGGCACGGAGAAGGGTCCTGTCAATGAAGGGCGGAATGGTAAGGTCAAGTCCACGAGCCATATCTGACCATGTGTTCACGAAGTGAAGACCAGAAAACCCATCCGCTGCATGGTGTTGCATGCCAACACCAAGTGAAACTCCTCCGCATTTGAAACAAGTCACCTGCAGAGAATCAACCAAAATCATGCTTATAGAGAGCTCATAATAGCACTACCCCAATCTGGAATTAAGTGATTGGTGGACTTGGCTAATTAAGTATCAGAATAAATGCAGGAGATTTCTATTTCATGCAGAATTCTTTGTTCCAAAAAAGTACAACGCGAGTTAATTATTTTAATATCTTAAGTGCATTCAGGAGCTTCAAAAAGTATGCCATCTAGAAGTTGAATCTTCTTGCTAATTTCTGCACATGTTGTAAGTTGGCCTGTCAATGCTGACTGGAGTCGGTCTTTATCACTTGCAAAATATAAAACAGCAACGTCTTCTTCATTTATTATGCTCAATTAGTGGATAACCGTGGATGCATAAGGTAAATTTCATCAAGGTTCAATGGTAAAGAGATTTTCCAAAAAACCGTGGAAACAGAGCATGCATTCATGTTTGTTTGGACAAATGAAGCCCATAAACCACTAGAGATAGATGAGCATAACCTTACCAAGCTAAACCAAATTTCTACATACGGAGTCTATATATTCAACACCAAAAAAAAAAAAAAAACAATGGTCAGACTTGACCAGCTCTCTTGAGTGGAAATTTTCTCAACCACCTCCCTTTAATTTCTTATATTTTAGACCTTTCAGATGACACATCTTCTCAATATCCAGGTGCATGGCAAGATGAAGTGCAATTACCAGAATTGCTCACTTCAAATCATGGAGTGAGTGATTACACCAACATAGCATCAATGCACGAGTGGACTTAGGTCATGTGATAATAACTTTTAAAGTTCCCACCGATGTATTTCTGTGGGGATCCTATCAAGCAAATGTGTGGTTGACTGGTTGTTTACCATCACCTCAGTACTCTGTTCCGACCATCACAGCTGACAATTCCATGTGTGATGCACTATGTTTGTCACATCTAATCCTTATGAGGTCACATCAAAATGTATACTAACTACTAAGACAGCCAAAGGTTAGGCTACCAATTAATGTATCTCAAGTCATCTATCAAGCACTTATTTATCGAGTTGGGAAAGCTGGTGTGCATTAAACTAGCAGGTGATATGATCTCAATACGGCTACAGACAACTGAAGTTTGGTGTACTGTACTAACCACTTCCCTCGATCATAAACTCGCCAATCAACCTTAATTTATGCTATCTTTCAGTCTTGTTGTTGAGAATTCTAGACATTAGAATTTGAGGGTGGTTACTGTTGTTATTATTGTATGGAAACAAAATTTGATGCCATGTAATATCGAAATCATAAAAACTACAGTACAAACCACTGCTCCTTTGCTTCAGGATACCTTGACCTGGCATTTTATTCCTGGCTTAAATAAAGTGACAATCAAAAGCCACTGGGTGACTTGAGGTTTTTCAGTTCACAGCAGATCCCTCTTATATGCAGATTTTCCATCCTACCGCCATGGAAACTTCTCAGTTGAGTGGAATTTACTCAACTGTGCAGCTTTAAAGGACATGTATATTCATGGCTTCATAAGAAATCAGGCCTTGAAAAGGAGAATTTTAAGAGGTAAACTTCGCCGCAATTTATGCAAAATATTCAAGCTCAAAAATAAATCACTTGCACAGTGGCTCCATAGCTCAAAACATAAATAAGTCCCAAATTAGATGAAAAATAGAAAAGGAAGATGCATACCTGCAGAACCAAAAGAGGATAAGTAGATATCCCGCCAGAGTAATCCACAGTAGGTATGAGCTGCTTGAGCTCCAAAGTGGGTGCAAAATCAGCAAAATCATCAATAACTGAGGTGGTCTCAGCCTCAACAAACAACACTCCCTCAGCATTGCAATTAATTTCAATGCGACCATCCTCATCTCTACGTAACCGTCCTGCCATGGGGTAGAATGGCACAAGGGCCTTACTCAAAGCCCCTTTGAGCACTTTTGCATCAAAGAAGTTTGGAGCACCTGTGGGCCTATAAAAATAGACACTTGGGGTGTGGAACCTTGGTACCACCAAGTCCACATTAGAATTCCACAGCCCTCTCTGGGGCGTCTCCTCCGCCGGCTGCACCATGGTTGACTCCTTCACGTTGATTATCATCTTTCTCCGCCCTAATGCTCTATCTATCCCACTCCCAGACCAAGTTATCTGCAGTTTGAAAGGCAAATTGTTACAAAACTTATAGTGGGTATCCTCTGAATGATGACTGTTACCCTTTCCAGCCCCAAACTGTTTGTGGACCCAAAGTTTCTCGGTGGGTTGCACAGTTAGACGCAGCGGCTGGCATTAATAAAAAATGAAAATGAAATCTTTTTGTTGTAGAATTATATCCGGAACATCAAAAAACAACATGAAGAAAAAAGAAAAGGCCCTTTGCCCTTCTTAAATCTTAAAATGTGAAAATGACTCCATCAACATTACTGCTGAGCCAACACAAAAAGAACAGCAAATATATCTATCACCATCATTTAAAACACAGAATCAATGTGTCTAAACCTTTCCCAGTTAGATTTCTCTCATCCTTCCACCCTAACCCTTCCCTGACATAAATCATTTAAGGACACAGATAGAAGAGTTACAAACCACCAAGGCCTGTGAAACTCTTCACAAAGAACAAGGAGTTACATAAGTCATTTAACTCGTGCATTTATCAGTCTAATCAATTACGAGCTTAAAATACCTTGTCTAATTGCTTAAAAGCCAAAAAAGATTAAGAAGAGACAGAGCTAAATTCACAAGAATTAATCAAGAAGAACGACGAGAAGAGCTAGCATACCTTTGAGAGGCTAGGAAGCAGAAAAGGAGGGATAAAATCTAAGACAAGAGAATGTGAACAGGTGTCGATGGAGTTGAAACCTTGGAAATGGAGTTGGTGTAAGGACGTTGAAGGGCCTCCTTATAATAGTGATCCTGTAAAAGAGTGTAAGGTGCCTGTTTCTCAAGGGAAGCAAAAATTATTAGTTTCCACCAACCCCCGCCTAATGGTGTTGATTATTCTGGCTTGTTGAGCGTGGTTGAACCAATATTTCGTTATTTTAAAAATTAAAAATTGTTTTAAATTAATTTTCTTATATTTTTAAATTATTTTAATACACTAATATTGAAAAAAAATAAAAAATATATATTAATACATTTTAAAACAGAAACTACTTTTAAAAGCAATCTTTTAAAAGCATATCATTTCACCGTTGCCACGTCAACCAACAGCGATGCCACCGGTCAATCAGCTCACCCTGCGTTACCAACCTTGCTGCCTATAGAAATTATTATTTTCTTGTGCTTTTGGAAAGTAGACCAGGTTGGTGAGCACCGCTCTGCAAGCAACTCGGCGCGAATTGCAGGACACTTGTCCCCTGGTCTTCATGGGAGGGGTGGCTTGTTAGGGTAGCTAGCAAGTTATGGGATCGATTATCTTTTAAAAATAATATTTAAAAAGTTTTTTTATTATTTATTTATTTATTAAATTAATATCTTATTTGAATTTAAAATCTTCTTTATCAATTTATCATGCCAAACTGATTTTTAACCATTATAGGCATGATATTACTTCCCGAGAAGTAATAAAATCTAGTTTTAAATCTTTAAATTCCATCAATTATACGATGCCGTTATAACGAGACAGTGAGCCCATAT
>Ga0325411_1009380_pt1 | contig 10471 bp, 9 predicted proteins | sample PopdelMetagenome_13_FD_206181 | JGI IMG/M metagenome (GOLD analysis project Ga0325411, IMG submission 206181) | Populus deltoides microbial communities from Bellville, Georgia, United States - Xylem-PdIQD-R4 | ecosystem: Host-associated > Plants > Phyllosphere > Stem > Wood/Secondary xylem...
TATGTTCTAGTCGTTGACAGTGCAGGTGGATGCCACTAATTCCCATATGTAAGGACTCAATAATTAATAAATTAAAAATGGAGGCTTCAATTAGAACAACGTTGGACCGCGTGCGATTTCCTTCCAGGAAAAACAACGTTTCTTGAAATCAGATTGGAAAATAATAAGACCAAGTCAATGTCTGGAGCTGACATATCGTGTACACCAAGGTGTTCAAGCCATGGTCTAATTAAGACATAAAAAACGGAGGCAATCACTTTGGACCCCATGCATCATAAATTCACCACCAAATCAGGCTTCTCATGAGCTATACGTTAAAACACCTAAATAAAATATGATAGGAAAACATTGAAGGATTAAGATTCATTAAGATTTGCATAGAACTACTACGGCAAGAATGGAAAAAAGTATTCGGCATTGAACAGATGGTAAGGCAGAAGACATGATCAAAATGGGTAGTAGAACTGTGGGTCAGAAGAGACGATCTGGCCCTATCACCACCAAAGATCAGGTTACCATCTGAGAATAGACAGGGGTATGTAGAAATGCTAGACAAGTTACATCAGAATGTCCATGAATGTGATCTTCTCATGGGAGGCTTCATTTGTTTGTCTTCTTCGAGTGCCACCATGCCCAAATGAGACGGGTCTTCCAACAACATTTTTGCAACCAAGTAACCTGCAATGGACCAGGTCTGGAGTTTTCGCGCCTGTTTCCCAACGAATCGACCAAGCTTTCCATCATAATATTCTGGCCAGTTGTCTTTAACTAATCTTGTCTCAGCGAGCTCAATGGCACGTCTTGCAATTTGGGGGCGTCCGGTCTTGATGCATGCTGCGGTGAGAAGCCACAAGAGCACTGCATCCGTTGCAATAGCCAAAATGTTTCAAAGATGATAATCTCAACAAGGAAGTTCAAAGAGTGGCATAGAAATGGACTTGGAATTGTTCATAAATACTTCAAAGAGTTCATCATAGCTGGCAAAATATAATGATGACGATTTTAAGCAGGAATAGAAATGACATGAACAGGCTTTAATAGCATAGACACGGAATATACTAACTATTATTTCCATGCAAAGCCAAAACTCATGAAAAATTGCATAAAGAATAGTTAAAGCTCTCTGAAGAATTTACATGCACATCTGGAAAATGTACTTCCAACAAAAAACAGGGCACTCGTAAAGCTTTTTCTTGTTTTATATTTTTGCTCATAAGAACATGAAACTTTGGCTAGATGTATTTGGGATTAGCATTCAGCATTTCACCAGGGCAAATTCATGTAAATGCTGATTTGATAAAAGTTCAAGCCATGGCATAGCAACAAAGTTAATCATTTTGGGCCTCGTTTTATCAAATGAATTATTCAGGCCTGACTTGCAATCAACCAAAAAAGCCATGGCGGTTTTAGTTACATTATGAATTTGTTTTTCGCTAAGGAAAATGCAGTGCAAGTAGCATACCTGGCCAGGATCCTCCATTGTGGTAACTCCATCTAGTATTTTTTGGATCACATCCTGTAACAATCCGCCATTCATGACTCTCTATTGCTGGATAGATTACCTTGAGTGGCATTTCTCCAACCAATTCCTCCCACCGTGATTCTATAAGATCCATTATCGCTGTCGATTGTTCAGGGGTTGCCAAGGATGACAAGATTGCAATACAGTTACCCAAGCAAAACCAACGGAAGTCCATTTTTGCAGGACTAACATTTCCAATAAAGTAGCCACCATGGACTGGCATAAAATCAAATATCCATTCTGGAAGAGAATCGGGAATTACATTAAACTTGTTAACTGCAGTATGAGAGTATTCCTCTGTTTTATAACGATATATATCATTAAGCTGTTTCAAGTCAATCCAATAATAACTCCTCATGTGAAAACTTAAGGCATGAAGGCGTTTAGTGATCCGCTCTACAAACTCTTTCCCCTCCTCATCTTGCTTCAGTAGAAGCAAAGCACATCTTAAAGCCATGAAGAAAAGTGCTTGAATTTCAATGGGATACCCATAAACACCCTGAAAGATACATAACCAAAGACACAATAAATGAATTGAGACTTGAAAAATAAACAAAGGATGAACATAGCAACAAGCACAACATTAAATATAGTCCAAGCAGACAGTAACCAATGAAACTCACCATTCTGCGATCAATCATGCAGCATCCATCAGCGCAAAGAAGAGTAGGGAATGTGTCAAACCCCTCTGAAAGGCATAAACTCAAAATTAGGCGCATACCCTTCTGACATTCTGGCATTTCAGCCAATGATGTGTCGCCTGTGGACTTGGTGTATGCTCGAAGTAAGAAAATCCACCAAAATCCAGAATCAACGGGAGCCACTCTTCCTATTGCACTCTCACCAAAATCTGCCATCAAAGTCTCACTGTTCCTGACAGGATCGTGGAGTACCTTAAAACTCGCAGGCATAACTCCTTCTCCAAGATGGAATCTGTCAATTTTTTTCTCCCATGATTGGAGGCGAAGAGTCTTCAAAATAAAATTCTTTACTATTTCAGGTTCCCCGTTCATCAGAAAAGCCAATGCACTTGGGACAAAATCTCTTACAAACACCTATGTAAATAGAGAAACTACGTTAATGTACAAGCTTTAAAGCCTACGGGATCCTACAATCCCAGTTACAAATGCAAGAAAGTCATTATCATGTTACAATATCGGAACATATATGGAAAAAGAACAGAGTGGTATGAAAGTTAACTTTGGAACACGAAACATAAGCACATTATAGACAAAGGGATAATCAAAAGGCAGAGCCGGGAGAGAAAAAAAGTACACCCTAATACATCTCCGAATAAAGTTATCGGGTGAACGACCAAATAAAATCGGCAACCACCCACTTGCAACAAAAGGCCTGTCTCCAGTTAGTTAATACCCTAATAAACAAAATTTCTTGTCATATAACACAAAGTAACAAAAATCATGGAGCCTTCACCTGATCATAATTAAGCTGTTCGTCAGTATTATCCAAAGCTGCTATGGTTCCAACAGGTTGGCCACGAAAAACAACCAACGATCTCCTCAAAGCGTCCCAAGCTTCAGCCACAGCTGGATGTGTCTCAAACCCATATTGTGACCTTGGAGTATTAAATCCTGACCTTCTACCAGGGGAATACAAACCATCAAGATGATCAATTAACCTGAAGTTACTCTCGGCTCTTGATGAGGGACGAGGAGAAAGCAAAGGCACCCCAAACAATTCATTTAGGGACCTCTCATCACATGATCTTTGCCTCTCCATATTCAAAGGCCTTGGTGGCTTATCCAAGATCCTTGAGAAATCCAAATCTTCTATTTCAGCCAAAGCATGATGGGCATCGACACTCTTCGAGCTCCCATTTTGAGACATGTCTCCATCAAGACTGGACATTTGTCGGATGTTTTGCCAAAGACAAAACACACAACTTTGGGCTTAACGCCTTGTGCAAACAACCTGCAATGAAATTCACCAGAAACAACCAAACTCAATGCATGTAAGAGAAAATTTTGTAAAAACAGAGATGGGTTTTTCCCTCTTTCTTTAAAAAAAAAAAAACAAAGATTCAAGATTCAAGATTCAATCTTTCTATCAGTTTTGAAAGGTTTTCTCATCAACCAAACAAGAAGTCTTGAACTTTCACACACCTAACCCTCAAAAGCTTCAAGCTTTTTATTCAAGAACCACTGTACACCATAACATATTAAGATTTTAGAGAAAAAGTGTGACTAACTCTTAAGACAGCTTCAATCATCCAAAAACGGAGAGAGGGGGGAGAGAAGAGCAGGCTGACTTGGGAGAGAGTGATAGATGAATACAATCTTCGTTGAAGATGCAGTGGAATCAAGCGGGCCCAAAAGGCAAACTGTGATAGTAGATTGGTAGAGGATGACAGGCAGGTGAGGCCGCTTGTATGTACGGACGGTTAATAATAGTTTTGAGGGGTCCACGTGGGGAGTCTCTGATTTGACTGTGACAATCTGATGGTGATGTACTCAGCATGAAAAATGGATCAGCGGCCTGTATAAGGAGGAGACAAAGCTGAGAATCTGTCCCTAAACTATCAATACAGTATCATTTAAATCCTCACACTGAAATCTCCTTAATCAATTCTAGAAATGTATTAGAAATTCCGAATTGCTATAACCTTACAATAATTCGATCGGTTTTTTTAATAATTTTCTCTACTAGGATAGCTAATTCATTAAACTAGTAAACTACGCACTTGATGAGATTGATGAAAGGATCGAGTCTTATAGCAATTCTTAATTTTATGCAATAAAATAATGTTATTTTGAGAAATATTTGCACTACTAAGAGAAAATTCTGAGATGTTATACTTAGTTGGGAACATGTTTAACTTGAGACCTGACAAGAGAAATGTATTAGAAATTCCAAATCACTATAACCATGAAATAATTCGATCGGTTTTTTTAATAATTTTCTTTATTGGAATGACTAATTCATTAAACAAGTAAACTACGCGTGCTTGATGAGATTGATGGAAGGATCGAGTCTTACAGCAATTCTTAATTTTATGCAATAAAATGATGTTATTTCAGGAATATTTGCACCAGTAAGGAAATTATGAGATATTGTACTTAATCGGGAACATGTTTAACTTAGAGACCAAACAAGAGAACCAGACATGTTCTGGGGACTAACTTGGGCATCCTTGTAATGAGAGGCGTGAAAGAGCTTTGGGACTTGAACCATATGAAAATATGAAACGAACACTTGTCTGTGACAGTAGTAATAATGCCAAGGGATCTTTTTCTCTGCAGAGCGGAAAGATATCTTTTTTGCCAGATCTCCTGGGAGCTGGTGATTGGTGATTGGGGTGTCATTTGGCACCCAGTATGAGCTGGGATCACAGTGGAATCCACGGCTGCCATGAAAACTGGAAACGAAGAGTCGTTTTAATTATCTTCCACTCTCGACATAAATTGGAATGGGTGATGGGAAATTGGTTTTACCCTTTCTTTTGTTTCTTTCACGTGTTGATTGTGAGTTATCGGTTGTACTCTTTAATTTACTGAATTATTTAAAAGTGTGGTAATTATTTTTTTTAAAGTAATTTTTATTTAAAAATATTATAAAAAAAATATTTTTGATATTAACATATTAAAATAATTTTAAAATATGAAAAATTAATTTTAAATAAAAAAATTTAAATTTTATCAATCTCCTTTTAAATATAATACAATACCAAATAAATAGTTAATCTTGCTGAGTGAGTGTTAATCTCTTACGAGAGTATTTGAGAATGCAGTGCAAACCTTGTTTTTTAAAAAATTAATTTTTTTATTAAAAATTAATTTTTTTGTGTGTTTTGAATAGTTTTGATGCGCTGATCTTAAAAATAATATTTAAAAAATAAAAAAAAATATCATTTTGATACATTTCGGTACCAAAAATATTTTAAAAAACAACTATAATCATACTCCCAAATATAACTAGAAGAATTGGTGAAATCTTGTTACCCACGTGAACTAAACTACGTTTGGTAGTTTTGATTTTCATTTTTTTAAAAAAAAATAGATAAATAATAATATTTTAATTAAAAATATTTTTTAAAAATACTCTATATAACATTACTTAACTAGCACTTTTAATTACTCTTTTTTTCCCAAGAGTGATCTTAAGCACTTTAATTTAGCAAGGTGGAATTGTTTTTTTTTTTAAAAAAAAGAGAGAGTAAAAATCGAGGCATTCACTTGAGAGTCATTTATTTGTATTATCATTTTGGATTCAATATTAAAATAGATTATAGATAAGATGGTTTTTCTTTAATAAATTAAAATAATAAAAAAATATTGACTTGATTTTAATATGGAATACATCCATTTTAAAAAAAAAGGTTGAATGTTTTAAAATACGAACCATGTGAAAAAAAAATGCTGGATACACAATTCTTGGAATAGGGATCTTTTTATTATTATTATTATTATTATTATTACGAAAAGAGGGAGCAGTTAAAATCGACGCCGTGTGATGGCTGCATCCTTATGGTGAAAAGCAATGCCTTTAGATGGATGTATAATGACATATACCAGAAGATTGTTATCCGTTTCCATCATGAGACAGTTACCGTTTGCAGATTCGGTTGAAAATATTTTTATCTTCTCTTATCATCTTTGAAGTGGTGTTTGCTCTAACCTATTAATTACTTGCAAAAAGAAAATTCTCTATTTACGCACCTTATTTATAATCAAACCAATTGGATTCAAATGGTTAGCATATTTGAATTCAATTATAACTTATTATAATTCTTATATTTTAAATAGTATATCAAACCATATAATTAAATTCAAATTTATTATTTGAAGTATTTATGGAGATTAATTAAATTAATAATCTTGACTATTTTACCCTTGATTTAAAAAAAAACATTATTGTTGCATAAATCAATGCATAGATGACTCGTGTTACGCCGCGTGTCGGGTCAATTTTTTTTCTAACTTTAAAAAAGGATCTCCATGCAATGATAATCCGAGTCAATCTGAGATAACTTAACTACCACGTGACCGATGATACGAGATTAGAATAACTCTGTAAAAATATTTTAAAAAATCACAAAACTCGAGGCCTAGTACATAACAACCCCAACACCCTACATCAAGAGTTTCAATGCTAATTTGATTTTTTTTACTAAACTTATTACATACACACAAATACATACTTTATTGCCAAAGTTTCGACAAAGTTTCTTTTGTTTTTAACGATACTAAATTATCAACAAATCTCTTATTATTCATTTATTTCTCATTCTTAACTCCGATCTAAAATCCTCATATTGAATTCCACATACAACATCACATTCGTAATATTCTCAACATCAAATAAATATCAACACCTTAATAATAATTCTCGACATCAAATAAATATCACCTATTAATTACAAAAACATAACATTTGTTTTCATATATCTTTAACACATGCTATATCTATGTTAATATCACTGAATATATATATATATATATATGTTAACCACATTTATCTTACATATTTATCAAAGTTCACAACTCTACTTTACAAGTAAATTACTTACATGTTTAACACCCACAAATTACATTAAGTTCCAAAAATTTAACATAAGTTACATTTAACAATACTCTAACAACTATCTATACACGAAACAACTAAACCTAATACTTGATTGCGGTTCATGATGTACCTATAAATACATATTTTTTTTCAATTAATAAATTTAATATTAATTTATTAAAAACATATGACCACATTAAATTTAAACAATAACTTACCATCATCAAAATAATTTATACAACTAAACCGATTTCCCTTTAATGACATCCACATAAATTTAATAATCAACATGATTATTAATAATCTGGATAACTTTCCCGGTAGACAATAAATCTAGTAATCCACGTGACTACTAATAATCTAACCTCTCCCGGTAGCTAATAAATTCAGTAATTTACACGATTTTCAATAATTTAGCTAACCTCTACTGTTAGATAATAAATCAGGTAATCCATACGATTTCCAATAATTCAGCTTACCCCTCCTAGTAGCCAACAAATTCAGTAATCCACATGATTACCTATAATTCGGCTCACCCCTCTAGTAAACAATAAATTCAGTAATCAACATGATTACCAATAATCCAACTTATCCCTCTCATTAGCCAATAAACCTAGTAACCCACATGATTACTAATAAGCTAACTAACTTTTTCCAATAGTTAATAAATCTGGTGATCCACACGATTACCAATAAGCTAACTAACTTCCTCTGACAACCAATAAATCCATTTAAAATCTTAAAATAAATTTGTTTCCAAAAAATCTTATAGTTGCAAAAAGTATGTGAACTATATTAATCACAATCAACACAAAAGGAGAATAAAATTATAAATATTCAAGTGAGGTGATGAGGTATCTACCTGTTGCTTGTGATGCTCCAACTCCTCCTAGTTACGATCTCACACCCACATGCTCTTTTAATTCAATAAAATTTCATCATGTCATTCACAAATTAATACTCGTAACAACAAGGCACATAAATCTTTAATTCAATTCAAAATATTTAATTTAATTCCACACTTCCCAATTAATTACTTATTTAGAATAACAATGTCCTTACATCTTCCTTGGTTTTAATTTTAATTAAATGCTCAAAATCATCACACTCAAATACATAAATTCAAATCCATTTTTATCATAATTACAATTATTAATCCTTCACAATTTCACAAGATTCAAACACATTACTACAATCTCAATTCTTTTTTTTTCTTTTATGGCTGGCCATATACCTAAGAAATTCACCATGATTTTCACTTCATTTTAATAAAATTTATTCCTTTCTCTTATCATTTCTTCATCATTTACAACAATTATTAACTAATGTTAAGTCTCTTTAATTGCACATAAGAACCCTAATCCTTAAAACTTAACAAATCTATCAAAAATAAATCAAACTTTGCAATAAACTGGTTAAGAACATTTGACATGTCATACCTAATAAGAATTTGATCTTTCTATACTTACCAAGCAAAGTTCTTCTTTTCTTTTCTCGTTTTCATCCCCTCGTCTCTTTCTTCTCCTTTCCCTCACTTGATTTATTCTATTTTTCTTGTGTTTAAGATGGGGAAAACTCAAGATTTCTTCTTAATTTTATGATTTTTTCTAAGTTTTCCCTTCAAATCTCATGCCTTTTCTCTCTAGACACTTCTCAATTCTTCTCTTTTTTTTTCATAGAATGGTCGGCCAAGGCCATATATACATGCAATAAATTTATTAATTCCATTTATGTCCTTTCTCATAGACCTTTTGACTTCCCCAATAAATTTTCTCTTGATTCCGACATCTATTTATACCAAATCTAACCCGGGCAAATTTGAATTCCTTAAATTATATGCCATGATGTTTTCTTTCCTTGCTCCTTTTTCATTTGGTTTTTATTTGTTCTATAGACTTTTTTTATTTTTTACGTATTTTCCAATTGTATTTTTTTAAATCCCTGTATAACCTTTTTACCTCCAATTTTCAAGTCTAATATCATTCATGCAGTGTACATATTTACTTTACTTATTTCATATATTGTTTTTTTACCAACCTTATAGATTTTTATTCAAAGTTTACAGTTTGTCCCTTTTCCAATTTAATGAGTAATCTTATTATAAGGTCTTCCCAAACTTCATTTGCTATAAAATGTTAATCCTGAATAGAACAACATGTTAAAAGGTCCCACTTAAAATGTTAGCCCGATCTTACGATCAACTTAGCAATTATGCCATGTACTGTAAAATTGGTCCATACAGGGTTTTTGTCAAAAATCCAAAATTTCTTAGTCCTTTCATCCATAATTTCTATCCATCATCTCATGAAATTCTAAGGGTCATTTCCTTATTTGACGTATGTTTCTCTTACTTTTTGTTTATTTTTTCGCAACAACGTCATTAATCCTCATTTTACATAATATCTAAGCTCGTCTTTAATATAGATTTTATATGGGTTTTACGCAATAACCTAATGTCAAACAATAAGATTGAAAAAAAAAATGTCAAAGAAAAAAACTCATATCAACCCAAGTTAACTTGACTAACTTGCCACGTGTGATATAAGATAAGATAAGAAAAATTTTTAAAAAAGAACATTGAAAAAAATAACAAAGTTAGACGAATAAAAAAATAAAAGCTGGAAAAAAACCCAAGTCAACTTAACTAACCCGCACTCAAGAAATCCCAACAAAAAAAGCAAAAAAATCACAAAGCTCAAGGGTCAATAATTTAATGTCAAATAATTAAAGTAAAAAAAATCTTGAGAATACAAAATTCAAGTTAACCCAAGTTAACTTAATTAACCTGCTACCCGGGATATGAGATTGACATAACCCTATATAAAAAAAAAAGCAAAACAAATCCTGAAGCTCAAGGGTAACAACCCAATATCAAATTATGAAAAAGGACCTAAAAATACTAAACTTAAAACGAGCTAATAGTCAAAACTAATGATCTGGATTATGAGATCGGTATTACCTTATAGAAGGTAAACATGAAAAAATAACAAAGTAAATTTCTCTATCATAAAACAAAAACAAGTAGCAATCAAAACAATGAAGATCAAATATGGTATGAATACTAAATGAAATGAAATAATTAGGGACCAAATTAAAAAAACAAAATAGATAAAAAAAGTGGCAGTAAAAAGAATAAAGATAAAATTTGGATACAAAATTTCAATGAAATGAAATATAAAGGGGAAAATTGAAAAAAGAAAAAAGAAAAAAGGGATAAAAAACAACAATAAAAAAGAATGAGAACCAAATTAAATACAAAAAATAAATGAAATAAAATACTTAGGGATGAAATTGCAAATAAAAAACTTCAAAAAGCATTAAAATCAACATTAATAACATTCAAATTATTGAGGGCTAAAATTAAAATAAATACAAAATTGAGGACTCAATTGAATCTAGAATGACAACACGAATCCCAAGGTATCA
>Ga0325411_1009383_pt1 | contig 10470 bp, 7 predicted proteins | sample PopdelMetagenome_13_FD_206181 | JGI IMG/M metagenome (GOLD analysis project Ga0325411, IMG submission 206181) | Populus deltoides microbial communities from Bellville, Georgia, United States - Xylem-PdIQD-R4 | ecosystem: Host-associated > Plants > Phyllosphere > Stem > Wood/Secondary xylem...
AAAAAAAAATATCATTCAATTGTTGTATTAATATTTTAAAAAATATATAATTTAATATTATAATTATTTTTTTATTAAAAAACTATTAGCAATGCTTAAACGTTTTTTTATGTTAAAAAAATTGATTTCACCTGGAGCTATAAAACGACTACTGCTGATAATACTATCTCACAGTGGATTGAATTAAACTCAATCATATCTGCAATTCTGCGAATTAGGAATAATATTATATACCTCCCACTAGAGTCATCCTCCGCTTGCTCATATCCAATTTTTCTGACTGATTCAACCTCCACACCCCCCCCCCCCCTCCCTCTCCCTCTGCTTTGCTCTGGTTTGTAATCTTCTCGTTCTCCCTCTTTATTAATTTGTTTGCTTTAATCGGATATGTTTATTGCTTCTTGAATGCGAAAGCGAAGGCAGATTTATTAATTTCTGTTTTACTGACAAGAGTTTTGTGTTTATGCTTCAATTTTATGGATTGTGCTTTTGCTATTTCTACATACACGATAAATCTCGTTTAAATCTACGCCGCGTTGTGTGTGGTGGCAGTGTAGGATTTTGCAAAAGGGACGTGCGTGCGTGCGTGCGTGCTGTTTGGCTTTGGTGATTATGTGTGTGAGAGAGAGATGTCATTTTATTGGCATTTATGGAATTTGCTTGCATCCAGACATGCTTTTTGCAAGTCTGTTAGCACCTACCTAGCTTAATGCTTGGAACTCTTTCGGCTCTATTTGTTGCTCTCATTTGCTCTCCATGATCCACTACCGTCTTCATTGTTGTTTTAGCTCTATGCTCTGGTTTTAGTGCAAAAGCTCTTGTATAATCTTTGATTCTAGTTACCGTATCTGGTATTTCTCAAGTTCTGCTGCTATTTTATAGGATGAAAACTTCCTCGACTACTTTGGAATCCTCTACAAGCTTCTTCTACTCACTTACATTGTCAAGGGATAAGTGTGGAGGTTTTCAAGCTCAATGTTTTCATTGGATAAGCATTGGTTACATGTACCAAAATCCTGGTTGCGGTATACCTGAGCATAACTTGCTTTAATTTTTTATTGAAGTTATCTAGTTCCAGGGTACTCTATATATACTCTCTTTTGTGTTTTAACTGTTACTTCCCCTCCACTTTGGAGCCTCACTGGCTGTAGAGCTCATACAAAATTTGAACTCTGATGTAGGTGAATTGTAATCAAAGTTTCTTACGCGTTGCTGATGTGTGAAATAAAAGAGAGTGATGGCAGCAGCAGAAGCCGGGGCTGTATGGCAAAGAACAGCTAATCGCTGTTTTGTTCAAGAAGATGCCAAAAGAGCTCCCAAGCTAGCTTGTTGCCAATCATCATCCTCATCATCTAAGAAATTGGATGGATAACCAACAAGTGCAGCAGATATGCCAGATCAATCTTCTGTAGGTTTCATGCCCACCAAAACGAATCCCTCATATTACAGTCTACCCCCTGATACAAGTTGGTGGCTTCAACTGCAACCTAGCTATGGGTACCAAAAATGTTTAACACGTGAGCAGTTGAATGCTTTGGAAACTGAGTTGGAAAGCTTGAGAGCTAACATTGTAGACTCACCCTCTAAAAATGAGATTTGTAAACAAGATGACGAAGACAACATGTTTCTGGATGGCAGCAAGAATAGCGAGTCATCTCTTGATTCATATTGTAGGATCTCTGCTGATTATATGAAGAAAGATTGTGATGTTAAGAAACAAGAGCTAAAGGCTTTATATGACAAGGATTTTCAAGAATTTAATGAGCTTAAGGATGCAAGGAAGAACTCCAAGTTGATGGAGATGGATCTTACTGGATGGCCCGAATCACAAAAGGACAATGCGTATGGCTTTGATCCAGAATCATCTTGGATTGGGAGTGAAAAGAATATGCCATGGTGGCGCAAAACAGATAAAGATGATTTGGCCTCCCTGGTTGCACAGAAGTCACTTGATTATATTGGGAATTGTGACCTTCCCCCACCTCAAAAGGTTCACATCAGGAAATACCCATGTGCTCATTCTGGATCTTTTCAGCATGATAATACACTGGCATCATCTTTGGATTGGAAGGCACAAATTGGCTGTATCTCCTCAGCAACTGGTCATGTGCAGGGCTGTCCCAAATCTGAAGGCATGCCTGGAAAGCAAAGAGGTTCGACTGAAGGGCAATCACTAAGTGGTTCTGACAAGGCATGCAGGTATTTCTTAGATCATGTCTTCTGGTGGTATTTGTTCTCTATTAGTTCTGTACAATATATAAATGCGTCAATCTTTCTATTGTTCAAACACAACATGGTTTTGACCAGTCATCCAGGTTTTCTCTGAGCTTATATCTTCTGGTGATATTTATTGGATGAATATTGCAACACTTATCCTATTATTTTGCTGCACTACCTCTGCTATTATTTTGTAAAAAAAAGAAGCTAATAGCCTAATATAGCTGTTTATTAACATGTAAATACTTCTATTTGCGTGTTTGCTACTCATCCATGGTGTTCAAATTTCTTACCTCCAAAAAAAATGAAAGAATTCTAATTCTAAAAGGTTGAGTAAATAAAAAATCCGATTGATTATTTAATATGCCGTGCTTAGTGTGTGATTTGATGGTTTTTCAAAGGTCAAGATAAAAAAAAAAAAAATAGACCAATGCATACTATGAACTAATGAATTCGTAAGTATAAAGCGACAATGAACTCATTGCTTCACATTATGTGGATCTGGATTTAAAAAAAAAAGAAGTCAAAGTCATGCTACTCATCCATGGTGTTCAAATTTCTTATATTTGTTCTTGAATAAGTTTGCCTGATGTGTAAATGCATCTTTATTGGCCAAATATCTCTACACTTGTCCTATTATTTTGCTGCACTTCTTCTCTGCTATTATGTTGTAAAAAAAGGCTATCGTAGCAGTTTACTAACATACAATACTTCTATGTGCATGTATGCTACTCATCCATGATGGTCAAATTTCTTACCTGCAACCTGAAATGAAGTTATGTAGCAACTGTTAAGGAAGCTGCAGAAATTGGACAAATTTCTGAGAGCGATCCTTGCAAGGCTCAACTACTGGAAGCACTCCGTCATTCTCAGACACGTGCAAGGGAAGCTGAGCAGGTAGCAAAGCAAGCATGTGCTGAGAAGGAGCATATTATCAAACTCTTCTTCAAACAAGCCTCTCAACTCTTTGCCTATAAGCAGTGGTTCCAACTGCTGCAGCTCGAAACCCTTTACTACCAGATGAAAAACAGCGACCAGCCATTATCTAATCTCTTCCCTGTAGTTCTTCCATGGATTCCTCAAAAAGGTAGGAAACTGTGCAAGAGCTGGCAAAAGTCATCAAAGGGTAAACGAGGCAATGAAAGTCATCCAAAGCATGATGTTGGCAAGTATGCTGTTGCTTTTGCATTAGGGTTGAGTCTTGTTGGTGCTGGGTTGCTTCTGGGATGGACAGTGGGTTGGGTGCTGCCTTTCTAGAGTATCAGCCAAATTCCCCCCTTGTGAAAATTGATTTACAAGGAAACATTTTTTTACATGTATGTATTTTTTTTTTATTTGTTCTTTGTCCGATGTCCTGATGTGTGGAGCTGTTCGTGTGTATATTTTTAGTTGATTGTGTTCTGGCTCCAGAAGATCTCATCAATCATATCTTTTGGTGATCATCTGTATATTTGATTGAACTTTAGTATCGATCTAGTATTAGTGTTGCTATCTCTCTCTCTCTCTCGCCCCCCCCATCCAATGTTGTGGTGGTCAGAAATTGTGTTTGGGAGCCTTTTTGGTTGCGTTTTGAAAGTGTTCGTGGATTGAAAAAATATCAAATTCATAATTTTTTTAATATTTTATAAAAAATTTGACGTATAAATGTTAAAAAATATATATATATATATATTAATATATTTTAAAATAAAAAATATTTTTTAAAAATACGCGTTATTATAGAGAGGTGGTATGGTGGATTAAAAAGTGAGGCGGTGGTTTGGTGTGAACTTAAAAACTAGAGCAGGAAGCCTCTTGTACAACAGCCAGGATTCATGTCCCGACTCTTCTCTGGAATCCACCCTGTTTATGGATTCATGAGTTGGTGGTTGTGTGCTTTAATTTTTCTCAGTTTGAGAAAACTGAAAATTCTGGTTTTGGTGCCTGTCACGTGTGGTTATGGGAGTGGAAACTAGAAAGTTTAGGGCTAAAAATTGCCTCTTTCTTCTTCTTCTTCTTCTTCTGGACCCGTCAAATTGTTTTAGGGTAGTTTTAAGGTGAAGCATAAAATAAAATTCATAATTGCATAAATGGCTGCATGAATACTATCTTTTTATGCAGTAGTCGTGATCTTCCGATAATAGCCCTTTCTTAATTTACGTCATTTCGGGTGCATGCTAAACTTCAATCCTAGGTTAGTTAGAAATCAATTCAATTTGGACCTACCAAATTCAAATAAAAGATTATAAAACATGATAATGGACAATGCCCGAAAAATATTGTTTTAAAACGATCTAGGCTTAGAGGACAATGGCCCTTATATAAAAGTCCAACCAACTCAATTATCGGACCCACACTGGCCCGGCCTGAACACTCGAGGCACCATCTGGCTTTAAACTTAAAGAGAGGACCTGGATCCGTGCGAGTACCCATCGTCTTCAAAGTTCAAAGATCCTCCCAGCTACATCAGAAATTTGGAGAGAGAGAGAGAGAGAGAGAAACAAAAATGCCGGTGATGGAAAAGTTGAGGATGTTCGTAGCGCAAGAGCCAGTGGTGGCTGCTTCTTGCCTTATTGCTGGTATCGGTAAGTTTTCTTCGTCAATTTGTTTTTCAATTCCGTCCTTCAATTAATTTTTAATTAATGAGACTATGGTTCGTCAAGATTAGATAAGATTAATTAGTGACTAAAATGCTTAACAATCAATTTCATGTTGGTGGGATTTCCATGTGAACTGTACCAAAACAGTATTAGGGACTTAGGGTTTCTCATTTCAATTTTCAATTCTTCTTTTCTAAAATTTACTTTAATTGAATTGGTAAATGAATGTTTACGGTTTGATTGAAATTCACAGTAGAATTGTACCCGATAAAGCTTTCGCGTAGCAGATGATCACGTTCTGACTGAATATTCCTTGAGTTGCCAAATTCTAAATTTGCAGTAACTGTAAATATTCTACCGATCCATGTGGTGTTCTTGCTTATAAACTGGACAGACGTTATGCAACGACAACATCCTACTTTATTGTACTCGATGGTGGCTTAATGTTTTTGGAAAATGGAAAAAATCCCTAGTGCTTTCTTTAAACTTTATCAAAATTTCAGGTCTCTTCCTTCCAGCTGTGGTGAGGCCCGTTCTGGATTCCTTAGAAGGAAGCAAGCACGTCCCTGAAAAGCAGCCTTCCATTAGTGATGTGAGTATTTAGTTTTATAGCTCGTTATAATTGTTCCAATCCAAAACATTGGAACAAATGTTTAGTCTCTGTACTACTTTTGGGTGGATTGTGTTTTGTACAAATATGCATAGCTGAGCTCCTATTTTAGGTGTGAACCCCTTAAGACCTGTGGATAACCCCTCAAGACCTGTGGATAATTTTAGCAATTAGCACTGCCTTAGGACCTGTGGATAGTTTTAGTAATTAGCACTGCACGGTCAAATTTTTCTTGATCATGGCATATTACTCTTCCAGTAATGATCCTTGTTCTGAATAGATGAGCCTTGCTATAAGTATTGTTTTGTTGATACTCTGTGGTGTCTCAACTTGTTCGCCCACATTGATATAAATTGGAATATTCTGTCCAGACATGGCATTTTGATTAATTATATGAAAGGAAACAATTCTTGCTGGGTCTGATTGGGTTATGATGTGGATCTCTCGATCACGTGGTTAAGCAACCTCCACTGACGTTGAAATACAACCCGGAAAGCTGAAAACCAGATTTGATAGAACTCTGACCTAGAGGTAACCATATATCTAAGAACCAAAGGTATTATTAGAATAAACTTGAACCCAAAGATAACCATGTAACTAAGAACCTGAAGTATACGAATGACACCACGAAGCCAGTAATCTTCGATAAGTCAGATGTACGATCTTTATCCCCGCAAAGAAATGATGTTTTACTGCAAACAATCAAAAGAAAGAAACTCTCATTTATTATCACCAAGCTACCGAAATTTGTAGCTTTAAAAACATTATATAGTCTCCTCTAAATAACTCTAATGGACCCTTTTTGGATTGCAAGCTAATAAAGCTTAACTAGGAATCAACTAACATAAGTCCAATAATGAAATAAATCCCTAAACAATGTCTAATGGGATAGAACAAACTCAAATTAAAAATAATTGTTTAATTTCAAATAAATAAAATAGGATAATAAAAAAAAAGTTTTCATACTAGAATCTCTCCATGTAGCCGAAATCTCCAAGCTCTTCTGAGTTGTGTTTTGGCTGAAATTTTTAGCGTGGGAATTCAACTAGGAAACTTTGTTTTGATTGCTAGAATTTCTTTTTTTATATTGTATCCTCTTAGTCTCCTTGATATGCTAGGAATACCTGCAAAATAAGGAAAAGAAACTTAAGAGAAAGATCCTCTTAGATGCCGCCACATCAAGTATATGTGGGACATGGAATCCTTGCAAAGTATGGATTTCAATTCTTCAATGAATCCAAGCATTAGGAACCCTCTTAGTCCAAGTCTATGCATAAGCTTAGAGCCTAAATAAGCCTCATTTAATTCCCTTTTCTGGCCAAAATTAACTCATTTCAGATCTGGATTGATTGGGCTGAAAAAAGCCAAGAAAGAATACTTTCTCGACAAATATATCAAAACAGTAACAACTTCAATCAATTTAAAAAATATGTTCCCAAACTCTGATTGACCTGAAATCTTACCACAATATAACTCTATATGTCTAGTATTTCCCTGTAAAATTTCAGCTCGACCCAATAAATAGTTTGAGAGATATACTCGATCTTGCAAAACTGGTCAGTAGTCATTTTAAGGTAAAATTCAGACCTAACTTGGTTTGTATCATGTTACAGCTAATCCATTGTTTGCATATTTTAACAAAAGTTTGCATGGTTATGCATTTTCAATTTCCCGTCATTTGTTCTGATTTTGTAAGTTTATGATTATATTTAGATGAAGAATGCATAAACCTGCTGAAACCACATGTCTAAATTATCAAAGCCTTGGAGGTTTGTTAGTACCTTGCAGGGACGTGTTGCATGCTTGATTTTGTTGTTTTAGGTGCTGTACTTAATTGGGCATCAAAGGGCTAAGCCAAGTTTGTGATAGTGAAAGGGCATTTAACATCCTTGAACCATCATCATGAGAATTTCCAACTATGCTATCGTTCCTTTATATGTTTTTGAGTATTGTTGTCTCGCATTTTTGCAGGTGCTTGCAGGTATGACAGGCAAAAGGCAGGGATGAATCATTTGTTGAAGCAAGTGGCAGACTTTCAAACGTTCCCCCAGCCCTATTGTATTGTCACTCTTTTTTCCGGATCCTAACAGCGTGAAATAAGTCTTACCTTTTTACATGATGGAACCCTCATAAATATTGAATGTTAGACATCAACCTGTTTTGTGTAAGCATATGAATGTTTTCTTGTCAAGTTGGTTGCACTTTAAGCAAAGCTAGCTTCATTTTCCTCCAAAACTCATTTGGATTTTTATCAGCTGAATTTGAATCTCTTCATTACAGAGGCCGCAGGAGTGGATTCTTTAATATCTATATTAATATTAATATCATATGGGTATCATATTATTATGGGCTGCTAGCCACCGTAGCTTATGGTAATGATGAATAACTAAATTTTAAATTGTTTCTGTGATTTAACTGGTCAAATTACCAAGGAGAGACAATCAAAATGTTTCCAGCTATACATATTGGAGCTGGCAAGCCCAGTTGAGGCAACCTGATCGACTGGTAATCTCTTCTATTTTCTTATGCAAAATGTTGATGGTGGAGGGTGCGTGTACCAGCAGGATTTTAAGGGTAATGCTCTGAAATGTTTAACGCGGCTCACCGAAAGAAGATTCTATCTGTTGGTCATGTACTGACTTCAATTCAATAGAAGTTTGGTATGTAAACATCTAATAATTAAGAGATCAATAATGGGCAGGGGCTTGCGGTTTTAGGCGGTGCATGCAGAATATAAATGGCAGCGGTAATTTCATTTTTTCTTTGAACACTTCTTGCCTGTAGGACTGTTGCTCACTCTAAGCGAACCATTAAAAGTACATTTCAGTCTTTGCAAAAAGCTTTTACTGCTATTCATCAAAAAAGAAAAGAAAAGCTTGCACTCCTAATGCATTTGACAATACCATCAAATTGCTGCCACCTCCGACCACGTCACAAAAGGGTCCTGTAATTCTTCTGACTGATCAGATGAAGGTTGCAGGTGAAGGCCCTTCAAAAACCGGTGCAGATGACAGCATAGTAGGAGAACAAGCACGGGGCGGTGGGAAATGCCACAATAAAAACGTCATTTTCATTGAAAGAGAAATATCGAGGTCGATAGAATACAGGACCATCCCTAGTGGTGTACAGATAATTAATTGGACTTTTTCTATCCTGTTGTGACCCCAAGATATGTCAAATCAGAAGCCCGTGGTCTTTCTTCAGCTCCTTGCTCCTCCAAGGCACCACCTGCTTCAAGCCCTCGTAAACATTCGCCTGCAAAATGTCAACACAGTGGTTTCTTTTTATAGTAATCGAAGCTCGAATGGCTACTGTGCACACTGAAATTTATACTGACCACGCTCTTGGAGCCCACTCTAACAACCTACTCCAAGCAAAAGGCTAACATTATTGCACTTAGCAAGCTGCTTCGGCTGGTGAAATGGGACCTCTCCTGAATTATTTGTTCAAATTACCAGCAGAATTGAGGCTGTTCACTCATGGCCTTTTATGACTGTATAATTTTGTTGTTTTGTTATGTCACAAACTCATTTGTTAAACTTTAAAGAAGTGAAAAGCTAGTTTTAGAATGCGAGAAAAAAATCTTTTGTGACTAATGAAGAGATTACAAGAGGAAAATCGCTAGTTCCTGATAAGAATCAGAAAGGATTACTTTTTGCTCAAAGAGTACGGAAATTCTATTCTTTACTTGAGGAAAGGTAATGCCTAGTAATTCACTCAAGAATCGCACATAAGTAAGAATGATAGGAAATTTAGGAAGGTTAAGACGAGAACTAACCCAGAATTGAGACCTGGCATTAGAGACAGCAGAGAGACTCCCTGACCTTGTCATCTTGACGTTGTCGCTGCTACTGATCATCTCTTCCTCTTCATTGACGCAATGATCAGCAGGTTCCCTATCCACTGAAGATGGAAAGACATAACTACCCCCACCAGACTCTCTCTTACCCTTCAAACCCCTCCTTACCCAACTCCATGAACCCAGAAACCTGCCTTTCTCTTTGACTCTCCTCTTGCTAGGAACTACGGTGCCAAGCTGACCCTTCTCAGGACTATAACTGCGAAAGGACCCATAACATTCCCTTGATCTGATTGTTCTGAACGAAGATGACTGAAATCTTGATGACTTGCCCATGTAAGGACCCTCCAAGACTGTGGTGGGTGAAGGTAGTTTGGTCATGTTGGTGTCTATTAACAGCCTCGGAGGTAACTCTAGGGACTTTTGTGGAAAGTTGATGGCCCTGGGGACCAGGGCGGTGCTCTCCCAGGGTTTGCCAGGCTCTTCCTCCCACCGAAATGGAACAGAGGCTGAAGTTTGGAGTGGTGGGGTTAGTGTCCCTGACCTCTCTGGTGACTGTAAATGTGCATGTGGTTTTGGCATCAGCAGTAGCCTTGGTGGTGTGAAGATTGGCTCGTCTTCTGCCTCAGATGCCATTTCTCTTGTTTACACTCTCTCTCAAAATGCCTCTATATCTAGCAAGTCTGCACCATATGAAGAAGTTGTCTGTGCTTTAAGGGATCTGGCTTTTGTACTTGGGAGACAACAGGGAAAAGAAACAAGGTCCTTGTGATAAAAGGCCAGATTCCTAGTTCCTAGTCATTACTCTCTTCATTGAACACAAAAGTTAGCACAGGAACATTTCTGAATTCACATTTGTTGTTTTATGTTTGCTTACCCTCCTCAGAATACTAATTAGGTTGGGTAAATTTATGCTCAGCTTGTTTATATATAGTATGGTTTGAGTTTTGTTATAATTATATATTTAAAAATATTAGTTAATTAATACACACCCATATTATGATATGTGGTCCTTAAAAAACTTTTATTTTTTTGAAATTTTAGTTAAAAAAAAAACCCATGATTTATAATTTTTTTAAAACCTATTTTTAAATAAAAAATTTAATTGCAAAAGCGACTATAACTTTCAAAAAAACCATGAGTTATCCAGGCATTCATATGAGAGTACAGCAATTAAAGACACTAATAATTATATACCACCCAATTTTGATTGCTTTAAAATACATCTTATTAGGGTTGGCCCATCGTATTGGAGAAAAAGAAAA
>Ga0325411_1009386_pt1 | contig 10468 bp, 7 predicted proteins | sample PopdelMetagenome_13_FD_206181 | JGI IMG/M metagenome (GOLD analysis project Ga0325411, IMG submission 206181) | Populus deltoides microbial communities from Bellville, Georgia, United States - Xylem-PdIQD-R4 | ecosystem: Host-associated > Plants > Phyllosphere > Stem > Wood/Secondary xylem...
ATTCTTTCATGCGCAACAAGATGTTTGCTCTCGTCGCAAAGATTTAAAGGATACTTGAAAATATGATTGTGATTGCTTTTTAAAGTATTTTTTACTTGAAAATACAAAAAAATAATATTTTTTTTTATTTTTAAAAAGTTATTTCTAACATCCGCACATCAAAATGATTTAAAAACACCAAAAAAATATTAATGTGAAACAAATAAAAAATTTTCAATTTTTTTCAACAACACTTTTGAAACGCAAAACAAACAGGCCCTAAAAGAAACTAAAAGAGGTTTTTATGTTCTATTATTCACTTATATACATAACACTATGGATTAGAACAATATTTGTTTTTAATTTAGTTCTCAAACTTTTATTTTGCGCGATTTAGCCATTTTGAGCCTAAATTAGCACCAAATTGCATATTTTTTTAGGAGGGAGAGTTAAATTGAAATACAGGGAACTGAAGTGAAAAAGGCAAGTTGAATGGGTGGCAGATTTGAAATTTGTTTTAAAAGTTCATTTACATCCATTATCTTTTTTATCCATAAGGAAATTGATCCCTATAATTTTTAAAAATTTAAATTGGATCCCGAATTTTATTTTCCTAATTTTCAGTTCTTTTTTTGTGGGAGGAAAGAGAAGGAGTCACCAGATTCAGGTGTAGAAAGAGAAAGTTGTTGTTGGTGATGATTTCAGCTATTAAAACTATCGTTTTTTGTATCAAATTGTTCTCCATAATGATGAGAGTTTAGATTAGGTGTTTTTTCACATTGAGCTATATAAGCTTGAGAAGATTTTGGGTTCTGGATTGATTTTTAGTTTTGGATCGGGTTTTTGCATTTTTAAAGTCATGGATTGGTTTAGCAAGGTTCTTATGGTGTATTATAAACATTTTAGGTAAAAAATGGTTGAAAATGAGTTTATTTTTTTCTCAAAAAATCCATAACCCCATTATTCTAGCCACCATAGTGGCTGGATTCTGGGGATTCTAGAAGGTGCATCATCTATTGATGTAAGTAATGCGTTGTTTTTTTTTTAAATTATAGCATGTTGTCTGCCCTATTAACTTCAAAAAATAAAAACCTGCGTGCAGGTCATTGCTTCATACACCTGACCTTATCCTTTTCTTTTAAAAAATGATTGTTTTAAATAATGCCTTATTTTATATGTGTTTTTTGAAATAATATTTTGTTATATGATTTAATCAATACCCCTTCTCTATGGTTTTTTTCTCTTATTTAGTCTTTATTAGATTGCCATTATTTTTTAATGATATTAGATGTATTTGATTCTTTAAGAGGTTGATATGATTCAATTGTAATTATTTTAAATTTTATATAGATTATTTTAAAAAAAGAATATTGATTTTTTATAAGATTTTTAATATGTGCAGTCTTGTACAATATTTTAACATGTTAAAAAGAAAGAATATTCATTTTTTATAAGATTTTTTTTTAGATTAACGTGGGTGTCCGGGCCAACTTGCGCGCATCTCAACTAATCTCATGGGTCCTGAAGTTAACGACCATGTAAGCCTCCAGTGGCCATCATATGAGCAATTACAGGGCTTGAACCTGAGACCACAGAGGGAGCAAACACCTTATTCCCAAGATTTTTAATATGTGAAGTCATGTACAATATTTATGTAAATTATGTAAAAAATTCCTAGTTGTAAATTGAAAACTTATACACATATCTAACTAAACAAATCAATAATCATTGTGTAAATAAATAGAAAAAAAGTATCAAATAAACAAATTGAAACTGAAAAAACTAAGAGAAAGATGTAAATTAAGATATTTAATATTTCAACATAGATGATTTACCCGGTTGTGTTTAATGAATTTGTTTATCAAAACAAATTTGTAATAGAAACCAATATACATATAAAATTTATCGAAAAAATAAAAGAAAAAAAATATTGTAGACTACATAAATTTATGAAATTAGATTTTTTTGTTTTTGTCTTTTTCTCTAAAATTTTTTTATGTGAATCTAAAACTCGTACGAGTTTTTCAAATTTAATTTCAATGTTTTGAGGTATGTCGCCTCTCAAATGATCATTTTATACATTTCAAGAGGTAGATCGTCACTCAAATGACCACTTTCAATGTTGCAAGAGGTAGGTTACCTCGTAAATGATCATTTTATATACTTCAAGAGATAGGTCGCCTCCAAAATGATTGTTTTCAATGTTTCAAGAGGTAAATCACTTGAAAAATGATCAATTTCAGAAGTTTAACATACCTCTTAAATGACCAACTTCAACATTTTAGAGGTAGGTCGCCTTTCAAATGATCAATTTTAAAATTTCAACATTTCGAGTTATGTCACGACCCCAATGACCAATTTCTATGTTTCAAGAAGTAGGTCGCCTTCCAAATGATCATTTTCAACGTTTCAAGAGGTAGGTTGGCTCCCAAATAACAAATGACCATTTTCAATGTTTCAAGAGGTAGGTCACCTCTCAAATGATAGTTTTCTATGTTTCAAGAGGCAGGTCACCCCTTAAATGATCGTTTTCTACGTTTCAACATATAGGCCGCCTTTTAAATGATTGTTTTCTACATTTCAAGAGGTAGGTCACCTCTCAAATAATTGTTTTCAATGTTTTAAGTTGTAGGTACCTCTCAAATAATCACTTTCAACGTTTCAAGAGGTAGGTTACCTCTCAAATAACCACTTTTCTAGTGGAGTTACCTCTCAACTTTGATGCTTTTGAGAAACATCATTTTTTCTTTACAAGTTTATTATATAAAGATTTCTACAAAACTTTATACCAAGATTGTCAAAAACGCTTTTTTGACACAACATATAATATATAATATAAACTCGGATTGAAAAACTCGAATTCCAAAATCGCAAGTAAAATATTTTAACTAATTATATATTGACAATTCCAGTCAAGTAGTAAATAATAATATAAGATAATTAAAATAAAAATGAAATAAACAATACAAATGTCCAAATACCTTAAAATATATAGTTTAAATAAAAATTCATACATGGTTTAAATAACTTAAAAATATAATATAATACAATACAATTATGTCCATAGAATTTCATTAACTAAAAATTAACAAACCTAAAACAAATAATTTGTTGGTATCTCATGTAAACTAAGCACAACCTCATTGTCTTTATCTTTCTTGTTATTCCTGAAGCATTCATCAAAATCATTACCATATAAAGGATTATTACTGCTACTACTAGTATTAACACCGATATTGTGAACATTAGTACTACTACTAGTACCAACACTAACACCAATATTGTCAACAATATTTAACTTCAAACTCTTTGAATTATCTTGATTGACATTATTCTAAATCTCTAAATCATCTTTAGTTCCATGATACTCCATTTTAGCATCATCAAAATTTTCTTTATTATCACTTTCATCTTCTTTACCATTTTTTATTTGTGTTGCACTATTAATGACACCAAACAAATCAAAGTTTGATGAACCATCATGTTTTTTTTCCTTTGGTTATCTAATCATCATCAGATGAGAGATCATCTAAAACTTCACAAAAATCATTAGCTTGCCTTTTGACTTGGTTATCATTCAATTTCATATTGCACATTACAAATACCAAATCATTTATTTTTTTTCTTGTGCAAACGATTTCTTCGTTTTGTATGAACCTATGTAAGCAATTCAAATTGATAACATATAAGATTCTTATCAAATATAAAAACATTAAAAAAAACTTACCATCTCAAATGCACTCCAATTTCGCTCACATCTAGATGAACTACAAGTCAAGTTTAGAACTCGAATTGTAATTTTTTGTAGCTATGAATATTCATCCCCATAAGAATCCCACCATTTAGCTGGAGTTTTTTTATCCCTTGCTATCTTGGCAGCCTCAATACTAAACAACCCCTTTGCATCCTTAAATGAATCAAATTGTAAATTAATTTTACACCTTTCACTTGCATCAGACACCATCCTTTCTAAGCATTGATATAATCCAATTTTAATCTTGGCATTAACTTTAAAATTAGAAATAAAATGATAATGAGGATTCACATAATAAGTTGTTGCATGTAAAGGTCTGTGAAGTTGAAGTTCCCATCTTGCATCAATAATGTTGTAACTCATTTTTGGGCCTCACGTGCTGGAGATGGTGTGTACCTCTCTTGAACCAAATGCAGGAGTTTAGCTCATGGTTGCTGTAAGATTGATAAAAGTAGAGAAAAAATTAATGTTTTTTGAACCTTGTTTCAGCTGTTTTCTGTTCTCTCTATCATTCCCCTTCGTTGCCGAAATCGTTAGGATTCTTAGATTAATTAGGAGTCTTCGTGATGCTAAACTCGTCCCTTCTTTATCTAGTCTTTTAGTTTGGATAAATGCCTCAGAATTTGCACTAAAAAAATGATTATGTTGTTGTCACAATTCTATTGTAATACCAATTTTGTTCCAACTTAGACTTTGATTCTGACTTGGTTTCGCGCAATATCTGATCATCCCAGCTATATTTCGTCATTCATGACATGTTAAAGAATTGACCTGCACCTTATTGGGTCCTAGGGCTCACTGTTCTTATGTCAGACTCTCAGTCAGATTGGGATGCTTGGCATTGTCAGTTTCCGAATCAGATATGGAGATCTTTTTTACCAACCATATTGCGGCCAGATTTCTGTTCTTCAAAACGATTTTATCTCACTTTAAATCCTCATGAAAGTTGTAGCCCTGTATATGTAAATGAATTTAGGTTTTTGAATTGCCTAATTCCGATATCAGAAGCTCACGATATTCCCGTTTGAATGTTTAGCATGAAAGTTGAGAATCCTGTCGCGAGAAGGATCCTGACCTGAGTTTGCAGGTCTGATTTGAGGGACCCGATTTAATGTTTCAAGAATTTATCAGGTTAATTAAAAACCAATTTTAAACTTTGAAAAGATAATTGGTTTCGTGGAAGGAATTGAAAAATAGGGATTGGATCATAAAATATCATAATAATTTCTGTTAGTGGTTGCCATGCTGGATTATATTTTGCTTCTCTTTACAAAGAAAAAACACCACCGTTCAAAACTTGGCAGCATAAAACAGCCCCATAGGATTTCATTAGCATGGTACTGTTCATTGTCATTTTGAGAACAACCCTCCCCGTCTGTATTTCTTTCCTTATTATTTGCACAACTATCTCGTCTGATTTCTTTCCTCTTTCTCTGCACTACCCTCCCCGACTGCATTTCTTTCTTTTTCTCTGCACAACCCTCCCCGTCTGTATTTCTTTCTTTGTTCATTTCACAACTATCCCGTCTGATTTCTTTCCTTTTCTCTGCAACTTCCTGCTGGTTTCCATGATTCTCTCGCTTGATTTTTGAGCTGCAGATCATGTTTTTTTTCTGCCTCATACCCAAGGAAATAGTTGGCCTCACGGTGCCAGCTGTGGGAGGGTAGAAAAGAGCTGCATCACCCTTTAATCACGGGAAAATAACCACTAGAATCATCAGAATATCAATAAGAATAATCTGTTTTCCTAATTTGTTTGATCTAATTGTGAGTAACCCGGAATGGTATCCTAGATTAGTGTATTTTGTTTCCTAAATGGAGCTAGGTATAGGCTATATATATATATACCTCTTCTACTGACCTAAAAGGAGAAGAAAAAAAGGAAAAAAAGAGAGAGAAGAGAAACAAGAGAGAGGCAGGCAACACTAGACAGAGAAAGAGAGGTAGAAAAAAAAAACATATAGAGGTAGAAGAGAGAGCAGAGGAGAGGAAGGAGAAGGAGATTAGAAAGGAACAACGAAAAAGAAAGATCATCAAAAGCTAAAGCAAGCAGGGACTGCCTTTCGGCCTTTGCTCCATTTTCTACAAACAAGATCTGCAGAACAAGGAGAACAAATGAGCTAAAACCAGTAGAGAGAGAGAGACAAAGACGCAAAGATAAAGCTCAGAAGATGGACGACAACAAAGAATAGAGGGGAAAAAGCTGAAACAGACGACAACCTTGATATACTAACCAGCACGCCTTCAACATCGTCATCGTCCCTTTCATTTTCCGCCTCTAGGTCTGTTCTCCTCATCTTTTTGCATGCATTCATATTTGTGTTTTGTACTGTTCAAGTGAATTATAATTCACTTGAATAATAACTGGGCATGCAAATGTGAGAAAACTTATGCGTGCCTCTTATTTGCCCAGCCGGGTCATTGGCTTGAGCAATTGACTCGGTTAGGCCTGCTGGATTCAGCCTATCCATATGGGTCGAGCTGGACCCAACAAAAAAAAAACAAGTAAGATCATTGGTTTTTTTCGTGTATTTATTTTTATGGTTATTTCGTGTACATATATATATATATATGTCTAAAAAAATGTTTTCTTGTGTGTTGCATACGACCAATACCCTAACATATTTTGAACATTTCTCCTTTTATATATATAAAAACAAATATTCAAAGTTAAAAAAAATGTGTTTTAGCATGGATTTCTTAAACATAAAAATTATTTTCTTGCATCTTGAATTTTACAACATGTTTGTAAAACTTCAAAGGGTGTTGGCCAATATTCCAAAAAATACAAAAATATTATTTTCGAGGAATTCTACTTTATTCACCATTTATATTTGGATAAAGAAATCCCAAAGAGATTAATATCCAAAATATTATTAGGAATAACTTGTTATTATTCACTATTAATGTTTGAATAAAAAACCCAAGTAGTTAATATCCAAAATATTTTTCTAGGAATAATAAGTTGTCACACATCCTTGAAAGAAGTCTCGATTATAATTGAGAGGACATTTTAATTTTTGACTCCACAGTTTACGAGCCGTGAAAGTATGAAATACTAAGGGAAAAATGAGCTTTTAAGCACATTCAATCTCTTTGGATTTCTATCTTAACTATTTATAAATATTCGGTTATAAATTTAGTCTGAATCAAACACAAATTTCAAGAGATTTGCATTGGTTCTCCTTGGTACTTTGTAGGCACATCTAAATGTATGATTCACATTGACCAAGGGTTCTTTCTTTTTAGACTTTGAGCCCATGTTTGTTCATCATAACAAACTTATCATAGAAAAACTGATGGGTTTAGAAAACACCAATACCATAAGGCAAACCAAACACCAAGAACTTACCTTAGGTAGGGCGTACTAGGGGTGCTAAAACCTTCTATTTACGCAACCAGTCCCTTGTCTTAAAATCTTTGAAAGACCAGTTAGGTTTTCTAGTGACCATAATAGTAGGTGGCGACTCTCTTTTTCACAAAACAAAGACCCTGACATGAATCTCCCGCTTCGGGAAGAGTTGCCGCAATGTCGAGCTCTCGAGAGGGTGCGACAAATAATATTCCATATAGGTATATAACTACAAAATAAAAATAAGAATATTATCATCAACATTAAATTAAATAATATAAAAGTGAAATAAACATTATGTATTAACTAGTAATAGTAAATAAATAATTAGCAAGATAGATAATCGGTATCTTTTTTCACAAAACCAAAATTCATTTGTATATTTTCTTTTGCTTGATCCATTGCTTTATGTATAAAACTCATAAATGGTTTCTCATCTGAATCAAGTAATCGAAGAACTTTAATCAGAGGATATGTTGTCTTAATACATATAGTGACATCATGCCAAAACTTGCTATCTAAGACACAACTTTGAATTCATTTCCCTTCTTCTGTTTTTGAAAACCTATATGACCTCCACTGGATGGAAGTAAACATTGTCATTAACTGTATCTACAATCACTTAAACATCCAAGAGTCAAGTATGCAGTAGAAAATCTAGTGGTAACAGGCCTAATCAAATCCTCTCTCTCTGTTTTTTTTTTTGTAAAGTGTCTTAGCATGGACATGAGAATAGTTCTTTAATATATGTACAAGGTGATTCTCCTCCCATTAGCAATAATTACTTGATGGACCTCTAGTTTCTTCTCAAAATCTTTCAATATCAAGTCAATACAATGGGCATCACATGGTATCCAAAACAATCATTTTCTCTTTCCCATCAATAATTGCCATGCTGCCTTATAATTTGTAGTATTGTCAGTGATTACTTACACCACATTTTCCTCTTCAATCCTCTTCACAGTAGCATCCAACATTTCAAATACCTTATCAAAAATCTTATTAGTGGTATTTATTGATGATAAAAAAATTATCCTTTTAGGACTATTAACCAAAAAGTTGCAAATAGAACACCTTTTCTTATCAATTCATTCATCAGACATTATCGAACAACTTGTTTTTTTTTCCATTCTAGCTTGTACTCCTCAAGCAAGTTCATCGTATGATCTACTTCTTGCTTCAAATACTTCTCTTTAATATCATGGTACTATGGAGGCTTAAAACCTTGCTCATGTTTTGCAACTAATTCAAGTGCCTTAACAAACTTAGAGTTTTTCATACAGTTAAATGGAATCGTACTAGTGTAGAAAAACCTTGTAATTTATCGACAAGCTTCTTCTCTTAGATTTTTTTTAGCAGCTGATTGATGGTAGTTTGTGTACTTCCACTCCCACTTACTATTCTTTTTTCTTTGTTCATTGAGCTAATTTCATTCCCTTCATCATTATCTCTATCTTTTTCAATATATTGAAAAATCTTTCTTTTCTTCTCAGTTGCTTCTTGATTTTTCACTAAAATATTCAAAATCATCTTCTTTACATCTTCTGGCACTCGCTGGCATGACTCAACATCCTTTTGAGTGTAAGTCAAATGATGCTTGAAACAGTCAATGCCTTCATTTAAAATTTTCTGACAATATTTGCACTGAACTTTTCTTGAATTCTTATCAACATCTATACTATATTGTTATCCTCCGTCAAGTTTATAGCCACTAGTAGTTTTTTTAGATGCCATGTATCGTGCAGTTCAAGAATCAATATATGCACCAACAAGGATGTATAGTGCAAAGAGTTGGACAAAATACAAAAAAAAAAAACATACATGTATATGGTTAAATTATGCAAAATCTTTGCATTATTATTAAATCAACAATGAAACATACATCTAACAACTAAATAGAGTAAAACGTATGAAAGCAAAACCTAAAACATGTTACCTTTTAGAATTTTCTATCAAATTATTTGACATTGTCATTAACTTGATTTTTAATATTTTAATATTCCATATGCTTATAGATTATTTATACAATGACTAGTTATGATCTTCTACCTCATACGTTGGAGCAACATAGTATCCACCATTACCAAATAGATTTAGCTCATCTCATTAATACGCTTTGTTTTGGTCCAAACTCCAAACAAGATCCCTTGTGTCAAGAAAAGAGGAATAAAGTTTACCATCAATGGGCATTCTTACTTTAATTTGGTGTTGATCACAAATGTTGTTGGAGTAGGAGATGTTCATTCAATGTCGATAAAGGGTTCTAAGACAGGGTGGCAAGCTATGTTGAGGAACTGAGGCTAGAACTGGCAAAGCAATTCTCTTACCTCAATGACCAAAGTCTTTCTTTCCAAGTCACCACAAGTGATGGTAGGATTGTGATAAGCTACAATGTCGTGCCAAAAGACCGGCAATTTGGCCAAACATTTACAAGTGGTCAATTCTAGCTTTTGAGGACAAACAATTCTCATTAATTGTTGTGTGATAGCATTTATATATGGTTTGCGAGAGAGGAGAGGGGGTAGGGTAGGAAAGGTATGGCCAATATGTCTGGCTGTTGCTGAGGTGGTTTATTAGCACCCGTTGGGCCTTTATATATGCAGCGTAAAATTGAAAGATATAGTTCCTTTACAGTTTACATACATGGAATATTACACCAAGATTCATAATCAGGTATTGCAGAAAACAGTTGAAAAATTGAACATTGATGATGGAAACGAAAGCACGTTTGTAATTCTTGATCTCTATAACGCTATGGTTTCTACTATTGACTAATTCAGACAGAATACAAGTATTTATGTTCATGTTTTCTCAACCACACAATGTTTTTTATATGCATCTCAATTCTCAAGTTAATGTTTGATTAACCTTTCTTCTTTCTACTCGTCACAGCAAATACCGAGTATAAGAACCCATTACAACATTGGAAAGATTAACTTGATTAATCTCATGGATGAGGAGGAAGAAGAAAAGATTAACAAATTAACAAAAAATAATGTGTTTATAGATTTTCAATACCAGGAAGATTTCTTTTTTTTGTAAGATTAACAACAAGTTCAAGATTATTTAATTGCCAAACCACCAAAAAATGATATAAGATTGATGACCCTTTTCCGTATAATAAAACATGATAGAAAAGAAGAGAATCCAACAAGCAAACCTGGCCGCCAACAAAAGGCACAATTGTTGCTTCATTTACAATGACAAGCAAAACTAGCTGAGAGAATAGAGAGTGGAGACAATCAGATTAGAGGCAAACGAAGTAAAGAAAAAAAAATTGGTGTTTAAAAAAAATAGGTGTTTTGAGAGAGAGAGAGAGAGAGAGAGAGAGAGAGAGAGAGAGAGAGAGAGAGAGAGAGAGAGAGAAGTGGAAATATCTGCGC
>Ga0325411_1009389_pt1 | contig 10466 bp, 8 predicted proteins | sample PopdelMetagenome_13_FD_206181 | JGI IMG/M metagenome (GOLD analysis project Ga0325411, IMG submission 206181) | Populus deltoides microbial communities from Bellville, Georgia, United States - Xylem-PdIQD-R4 | ecosystem: Host-associated > Plants > Phyllosphere > Stem > Wood/Secondary xylem...
TGGAATAATTATTAATTTTACTCTATTATTGCATGATTTGTGTTTAATTTTTTCCATTTATTTTGATTGTTATTCTAGAGTTTTTTTTTTAATTTATTGTTTTGTTGTATTGGCATAATTATTGAATTGTAATTGTTAATGTTGAATTTACCTTAGGTTTAGTAATTGAATATGTTGGAATAATTAGTATAGATTGGGTCAATTGGTTGTGGCTTTTGTTAATATGTGTAGGTTTGTGGATTTGGGTAGTATCTAGTATAGGGGAGGTGCTATCGAAATTTTTTTAACATTTGAATTTAATTATATAATTATTTGTATAAAATTATGAAGATGCGTAGAACAAAAACTAGAGCTGGTCGCTCACGTACGGTCGCAGCTAGTTCGTCTAGCAGCGATGATGATATTTCTTTAGGTGTCTCTCAACCGATACTGCCTCTTCCAGCGCTACTTCACAGCGCAGAGGCGGGGTGCCTTCGCAGCGGAATTAATTTTCCCGTAAGTATAAGGCACAGTGGAAGGACGACTTTTCAATGTAAGTTTGTTAAGGTTTTAATTTTTTTTTAATTACAACATAATTTATGAAGTAATCACTATTTAATTTATTTCAATTCTTTTCAGGTTCATAAACATTAAGGCTGCCCGAGTAATATCATCGGCGTTTAAATTGTCGATGGAGATTCCATTGTTTCAATGGAGTCAGATATCCAAGCATCCTGAATGGATGCCTTAAATCAATGCATGGTTTGACAGATTTCAGGTTGGTGTTAATTTATAACTTTCAGTTTATTTCTGATAAATTATTAATATAATTATAAATAAATTATTATTTTTATTTAAACTTGTTTATTTATACACAGCACAAATTTTGCTGGGATAATGAGCATAACATTGTTGTAAGGAGGGCGTGGGAAAATCACGCTGCAACTAGGTAAGATAAAAAACAATACAAGATTTTTTTAGACAAAAATTTATGTTTTGAAATGTAATTTTTGGTTGCGTGAAGTAGGTTGCGTGATTTTTTGTATAAAGCATAAAAACTGGCAAACAAAACCACGAGGGATAGGGGTTTCCAAGGCTGGAATGATGTTGCGGTTTGGAGGGATTTCAAACCAATATACATCCCGGAAGATATATGGCCACACTTTCTTGAGCACGTGACTTCTGAGCGGTTCACACAACGCTCAGAGTCCGATGCTGGGAACTGGAATCGGCCAATTCATGGCTCGGTGACAACGTACACTGGCGGCTCCGTTCCGTTTGCTGCACGTGTGAAACGGATGGTAATATTAATTTAAATGAAATATATTGTTAAATTAAGTTGTTGTTAATATATCTTTTTTCATTATAGGCTGCGTCTCTTGGATGTGAGCCAAGCCCGATGGAGCTGTTTGTGGAGACGCATGTGCGGAGTCAAGACCGCCAAAAGGGGGCGCAACAGTTCGTTGATAACCGTGCTCAATATTTCGTGGTATGTTTGTTCAACCATTTTATTTTGTAAGTTATTATGTGTATTGAATTGAATATCATGATTACTTTTTTTTATTTTCAGGAGACCTATAATAATCGGTTGAACGAGAGATACAGGGACGATATTTTGACCCATCTGGAATTCGATCCGGATTTGTGGATGGAGGTTGGATCATCAAGTAGACCCGATAAAAATCGGGTTTACGGGCTCTCCAACACTACAGCCGACAACTTGTAGTCGACCGGTAGTGTTTCAACCGTTGGGAGCTCCCAATCAAAGGAGTTCATGGCCTTGCAGCAACACACGACTCAGCTCATCGATAAATATGACCACCTATCGGCGGAGAACGCACAACTCAAAGCGTCTCATGCACAACAAAGAGCGGAGTCTGAGTAAATCAAAGCATCTCAAGCACAACAAAAAGCGGAGTATGAACAACAAAAAGCGGCTTATGAACAGCTTCGCGAAATGGTCATGAACATGTCAACATATAGTGGAACATGTGCGCCTAATCCTTTTTGGCCGTATAACCACCAACCTCCTCCTCCAGGATCTCCTCCTCCTTTATATTAATTTGTAATAAACATTATTTACCTTTAAAACTTCATTTAATAGTTTTTTTGAAATATATTCAGTTTGTAATGAATATTATTTAACTTTGATTTTTTTTTAATATAAATTTTATTTGCATAATTAGTTTTTATTACCATTAATTTATATAGTTTTATATTATATATTCTAAATAATTTTTTAAAAACAAATTTAAAAAAAAACTATTACCAAGGGTTTTACCGACGAAATTAATCCGTTGGCATCTGACAGTAGCATTCATCGACAGCCTTACCGACAGAATTAATCCGTTGGCATTTGACAATAGCTGCCACACTTATCGATGAATTTACAGACGGATATATTCGGTCGGTATTTCAAACACTCACCGACAGATTTACCGATGGGACGTAGCCGTCGTTAAATCAAGATATCACTGACGGAATAAAAATCCGTCGGTATATTTCAAGCAGGAATCTTTTTTTTTGCGTGCAAATTCTGTCTGTAAAACCATCAGCAAATGGTTTTTTTGTTTTGCCGACCGATATAGCGATGGAATGGGGAATCACCGACGAAAGTAAAGCTGACGGACGTAATCCGTCGGTGAGGACGTCGGTAAATAAATTACCGACGAACTTCTAATCACACACTGACAAAATATGTTCGTCGGGAAAACTGTGAAATCTTGTAGTGAGCTTACTCACAAGTTTGGATTTAACTTTCTTGAGAAAATATCAATTTAACTATGGATTTATAGATTTTTATATCCACATGTTTGCATCAACTAAATTAGATTTTATGACATTGCAAAAATGTTTCCGTCACTTGAACATTTTATTTTTACATTCAAGAAAATTTAAGTTCGACCAGCATCGCAACGTTGCTAGTAATATACGGCCAATGATCTATTATATATTGAAAAGGATATATCAAGGTCGTTATACCCACTAATATTAACTCTCCCAATTCTTGATATTGGTCTTGGCCAGTATCAACCTCCAGGTCAAGTTTTCTAGACATGGTGAGAATTTAAAACTCGTTTACAGAAGTGCAAAGGGGTCGTCCTCGTAACATCAGGGTTACTGTCCTTTCAAATACTAAACATGGGCCTTCCAAAGTCGCAACATCTTCTTATGCCTTTAGTACAAGCTTTCTCAAAGAAGACATGTGCCTTCTAGGCTCATATAGAATTCCTACCACCTGTTTTCGAATGGAGATTTGATTATTGAAAGAGCCCGGCTGTTATTGGCGTAAATCCACTTCCATTTTCACCAAAACTTAATGAAGTCAACTACAGCTTCATCCTTATAGTTTAGAGTAATTAACTAATTAACCCTTATGATAAAAAAAAAATTAATTAAATAATTTCTTAACCACGATATAGGTTATCAAGTGTCCAATATAGATTTATTAATTTTTACATTAATAATTAAATTATTTGTTGATCCATATCCACTCTGGCGCAGACTATCCTAGCTAGTTAAGATATAAAGGGCACCCAATTTCCGTAATGCTATCTGTCGTTCTCTATCACTTACCTCTGTTAAGGAATAAAATCATTAACCCATTATTTTGAAGAATCCATCGTAAAAAGTTAAATTGTCCGCACATTATTATGAACATAATGGTTCTTGTATTGGGAGACTTTGCAATTTTTTCTCAGTCATAAGATTCTTCACTTTTAACCTTTCTCCGTTACAATATCGTTAAAAAAAAAAGAAGAAAAGTTGCAATTAAGTCGTGCCTCCACGAGGGCTCTTTCAGAATAATACTATTCAAGCAAACGTAAGCAATGACTGCATTTTATCTCAAAAAAACAAAAAAATGAGACAGCCCAGAATTTTATCCAGCCCACTAAACCGTTTACTTGGAGTTTACTAAGCAATTTTCTGCTGCGTCTAAAAATATGAGAGGAAAGTTAAGCATGCAGGCTTTAACAATACTTGGTGCTTTGTTAAAATTGGTGTGAAAAATATTTTAGGTCCTTTTAAACCAAGAATTATTTCTAAACCTTTTTGGGATGATAACACTTCTTGTTACTTGTTATGAAATGGAAAAAACTTGTTGATAATGTGGAAGTGACTTATGCTCTTATTGTTTATAAGAAAAATGCTGAAATAAATGAGTTGTTTCTTGAAGTACAACCTTTTCTTGATGAGTTTTATGATATGGTTCCTGATGATATATCATTTGGACTTCCTTCAATGAAAAATATTTAGTATTATATTGATTTTATTCTAGTGATATTCTTCCTAATAAGACCGTCTATATAATGAGTCTCACCAAACATGTAAAGTTACAAAGGCAGATTAATGAGTTAATTTTGAAGGGCTTGGTAAAGGAAAGTAAAAGTTCATGTGTTGTTCCTGCTCTACTTGTCGATAATGTGTATTGATAGTAAGACAATGAACAAAATCATTATTGGCTATCAATTTTCTATTCCTCGGCTAGATGACTTCATATACCAACTTCTTAGTGCTACCTCCTTTTCATTATTAATCTGGGAAAAAGCTATAGTCAAATCAGAATGAGAGTTGATGATAAATGGAAACAACCTTCAAAACAAGGGATGATGATGCAGGACAGCTTGTCACTGCTACAAAACAGCTTAAAGATGCAGAAGAAGAGGTTGCCAAAAACTGAATTACAAGCTTACTGGAATTACTACCATGCACGAAGTGCCAGCAACACTTTCCTTATTAAACTTATGTCCTTAGTTCACGTCCTAGGCAATATAGAAATAAAAGAGGCACTAAAAGCCCAACTAAGAATATAAGTTTAATAAGGAAAGTGTTGTTGGCACTTCGTGCATGGTAGTAATTCCAGTAAGCTTGTAATTCAGTTTATGACAACCTCTTCTTCTGCATCCTTGAGCTGTTCTGTAGTAGTGACAAGTTGTCCTGCATCAGTATGCTCAAGCCTAAGCAATGGGACCTTACGTTAGCTCAAGCCGAGTTCGCCTACAACAGTATGCTCAACAGGTCAACAGGGAAAACACCATTCCAGGTAGTATACTGCCAGCTCCCAAGCCATGCCTTAGACTTAGTGCCACTACCAAAACTTCCAGGAATGAGTATTGCAGCGAAGCATATGGCTGATCGGGTTAAAGCCATTCAAGAAGAAGTGCGTAAGAAACTGGAAGCGTCTAATGCCAAAAACAAAGCAGCTGCAGACTGGAAACGACGACCTAAATTATTCAAGGAAGGAGACCTTGTGATGCTATATCTAAGAAAAGGGCGGTTACCAGTGGGAACATTTGACAAATTAACTGACAAAAAGTATGGCCCCTATCAGATTCTACAGAAAATTAATGACAATGCATATCGGGTAGACCTCCCTGCAGAAATGGCAATCTCTCCTACGTTCAATATTGCTGACATATTCGAATATCATCCACTCGACGAGTCATCCTCTAATCTAGCTAACTTGAGGTCGAGTTCTTTTCAGGCAGAGGGGACTGATGCAGGATAGCTTGTCACTGCTACAGAACAGCTTAAGGATGCAGAAGAAGAGGTTGTCATAAACTGAATTACAAGCTCACTGGAATTACTACCAGGCACAAAGTGCCAGCAGCACTTTCCTTATTGAACTTATATTCTTAGTTGGGCCTTTAGTGCCTCTTTTATTTTTGTATTGCCTAGGACGTGAACTAAGGACATAAGTCCTCTTTGATGGGGGACTTTCCTGTAACCCCTTAAATTTTCCTATTTAATTCCATAAGTTGTATTTAAGTAGGATTAGAGATGGCAAGCTTATAAATACAAGCAGCCACCCACTCAGAAGAGTCACTTTTGATTTTGGAATAATAATTCTCTTACGGAAACATACTTGTTACTCGTGGATTCGGGTACTTGTTATTGTTCGTGGATTCGAGCAAACTACATGAAAAAGATGGTGTTCTTTTTATACATTTTCGCTACGTCAGTACTGATGCAGAACAGCTTGTCACTTGCGTCCTGCTGCTACTTGGTCCTTTTGCAAAGTTGGACATGGAGGGTGGAGGGTTCAGTGGGAACCTTCATTTGTGTGTTGTCGTCTGCATGGATTCAATGGGGCTCCTTGGTATGCCTGTTGATCTTGTCCTGTCCAATTGTGCTTCTGCTTTTGTAGCCAAATTAATGGCTTTTGTTAAGGAGTAGATGGTGTGCATTGAGACTCGGTCTTGAATATTTATACATAATCCTCCAATAAACCTCGCGACCTATTGTGCGTCTGTTTCTAGTAAATTATTACGAGAAAATAATCTGTGAAATTCCTCAACATATGCTTGAACTATTCGGTTTCCTTGTCTGCAATCTTGGTACTGTTGAAAGAGTATATGTTCATAATCTGGTGGCAAATACCTGTAACGCAGCAGTCGCCTCATCTTCAACCAGGTCTGAACCATCCCTTTTCTCTACCTCATTCGTGTGAGTTGCAATTGTTCCCACCAAGCGGAGGCTCCTCCTATTAGTCTGTAAGTGACTAACTTCACTTTTTTGTCTTCAGGGATTTCCATGTAGTCAAAGAATCTCTCCACTACTGCCAACTAGTTGAGGAATCCTTCAATATGAAGCTGACCATTAAAGCTAGGTAGGTCCATCTTCATTTGAAACGACTGAGGCCCTCGTTCTCCCATATTGTGATAGCCCTGTCAATTGGGTCTCAATATACGTTCAGCATGTTCTTCATCGTCACTTAATTCTTCCTCGTAGGCTAGCTGCCTACATGGTATTGGATTGTGTTCACGAGCAGGGGCAATTCGTTCCCTGTAATCCTCGCGAACCCTTTCATCCTCACGCTGCTGATTATTTCCAGTTGTTAATCTAGCAAGAGTTGCCTGTATTGCTTGTAAGGTTTGCTGGGTTTCATGCTGGAAATCTCTAAATTCTGCCTACGTGATTACATGGTTTTCACGACTTCCGCTGTCAAGGGCTTCTTGTTCGTTCAGTGTGTTTGACATTTGAACAACGATAAACCTGCTCTGATACCAACTGACGTAGCAAAAACGTATAAAAAGAACACCGTTTTTTTAATGTAGTTTGCTCGAATCCACGAACAATAATAAGTACCCGAATCCACGAGTAACAAGTATGTTTCCGTAAGAGAATTATTATTCCAAAATCAAAAGTGTCTCTTCTGAGTGGCTGGTTGCTTGTATTTATAAGCTTGCCATCCCTAATCCTACTTAAATACAACTTACAGAATTAAATAGGAAAATTTAAGGGGTAACAGAAAAATCCCCTATCAAAGAGGACTTATGTCCTTAGTTCACGTCCTAGGCAATACAGAAATAAAAGAGGCACTAAAGGCCCAATTAAGAATATAAGTTTAATAAGGAAAGTGTTGCTGGCACTTTGTGCATGGTAGTAATTCCAGTAAACTTGTAATTCAGTTTATGGCAACCTCTTCTTCTGCATCCTAGAGCTGTTCTGTAGCAGTGACAAGTTGTCCTGCATCAGATGACCTTTTTAAGTTGATGGTTATGCTATTTGATTTTTTTAATGCACTTATTATGTGAATGATGAATAATGTAGTTAAACCTCTCATTGACATATTTAATGTTGTTTATTTGGATTATATTCTTACATACAACAAGGATAAATGATGCGAACCTAGAAGGTTAACCCTTTGGACAAAACTTCTTGAACAAGATTTTTGTAATAGCGTCTTTCATATACTCGTTCGTTTCTCTTTATATGTACTGGGTGGGGTTTGATTTATATGGTCTTGTTGTCTCATTACAAATTACTGTTGTGTCAAGCTCACTCATAAGCCTGGATTTAGCTTTCTTAAGCAAATGTCTATTTAACTATGAGTTTATAGATCTTTATATCTACAGGTTTACATCAACAAAATTAAATTTTACTATAATATCAAATAATTTCTCGTGAACCATTTTTTTTTTTTACCTTCTAGAAAAATTTCAATCTGACCAGCATGGCAACGCTGCCAGTGATATACAGCCAATGATCTATTATATATTGAAAAGGATATCAAAGAAAACAGGAGGTTGGTGCACAGGTATGGAATGGCGTGGAGCCTATTTAAAAAAAAAAAAAATCAGGTCAACCTGTTAGACCTACTAATATTAACTCAAACAATTCTTGATATTGGTCTTGGCCAGTATCAACCTCCAGGTCAAGTTTTCTGTACATGGTGCGAATTTAAAACTCGTTTACAGAAGTGCAAATGAGTCGTCCTCGTAACATGATCTGTTTCGCGTTAATTTTCTCCAAAATCGTAGCCATGGTAGCAGGTTACTGCCCTTTCAAAAACAAAACTGGGCCTTTTCTCAAGAAGACATGTACGTGCCTTCTAGGCTCATATAGAATTCCTATACCACCTGTTTTCAAATGGAGATTTGATTACTGAAAGAGCACGGCTGTTATTGGCGTAAATCCTCTTCCATTTTCACCAAAACTTAATGAAGTCAACTCCAGCTTAATCCTTACAATTTAGTCTAATTAACTAATTAACCCTTATGATAAAAAATAATTAAGTAATTTCTTAACCACTTTATTAATTTTTACATTAATACTTAAGTTATTTGTTGATCCATATCCACTCTGATGCAGACTATCCTAGTTAAGATATAAAGGGCACCCAATTTCCGTAATGCTATCTGTCGTTCTCTATCACTTACCTCTGCTAAGGAATAAAATCATTAACCCATTATTTTGAAGAATCCATCGCAGAAAGTTTAAGTGTCCACACATTATTATGAACATAATGGTTCTTGTATAGGGAGACTTTGCAAGTCATAAGATTCTTCACTTTTAACCTTTCTCCATTACAATATCGTTAAAAAAAGAAGAAGAAGAAGAAAAGTTGCAATTAAGTCGTGCCTCCACGAGGCCTCTTTCAGAATAATACTATTCAAGCAAACGTAAGCAATGACTGCATTTTATCTCAGAAAAACAAAGAAAATGGGGCAGCTCAGAATTTTATCCAGCCCACTAAACCGTTTACTTGGAGTTTACTAAGCAATTTTCTGCTGCGTCTAGAAAATTGGGATTTCTTTTTCATGTGTACAAGTAGAAAAGGATTCATAGCTAGGGTCAGAGACAAGGAACTCTTGGCTGCTATTATTTTTTTCTAGTCTCCTGTTTAGAATTTATTTAGTCCTCCACTCAGATTAATTGTTTCGTATAGACAAACTTCTGCAACATCAAAAATCCCAAGTCAAACTATCAAATGCACATCACCAAACATTACAAGTGGTATACGATCGATCACTTTTATTTCTCTGAAATCCACGACAAATCTTTGACCTAAACGGTTAACTTCAATGCTACCAATGCCGGAACTCCATCAAGCGGTTTTGTGAGTAACTGAGTGTTCGGAGATCTGTATTATAAGTTGGTCACCCTGAGAGTTTTAGTCTGTAATTATAGCATAGGTTTCCACGCTTCGATGTACGACTTGACTATTTTATTGTGTAAAAAATAACATTAAGGTATTGAAATTGAATACAAACTTCCATCACTAAATCAGCCATCTACAGATATTCTGTTAAATTTGTAATTCAAATTGGAATGATCTAAAAAAAATTAAAGCTTTTTTATATAAAAAAACACTCGTGTTAATTTTTTAAAATCGTGATCTAAGTCATTAAATCTGAAACATTTAATCTAGAAAAGCTATAAACTTTTAAAAAAGGACCAACAAAAAAAATTAGAAATCAAAATAATAAATATCAAATTAGAAAATATAATACCATCAGATTAAATTAAAGGATAAAATTAAAAATTACTAAAATTTTTACAAAAGGACTAAGGAAAAAAATAAGAAATTCAAAGAATGAAGACCGTATTGGAGAATATAATATTTGGTAAATTGAAATTGAATAATGAAATCGAAAACAAATAAAACTTTTACAAAAAAACCATGACAAAAAATTAAAAATTAAAAGAATACGGACTGAAGTTGAAGTATCACAATCAAGAGGGTCAAGCTGTAATGTTTTGGGGATGAGAGAGAGAATAGTAAAAAAAAGGTTCACCAACACCAAACCGAACAACCACCAATGACAAGCGCCGCACCAATATGAAGAGGTTATGACAATGGTTCCAACGACATGGCGGATAGGGATTCCTAGGCACCAGGAGGTTCTGCATATGTACCCATCTTTTTTTTTATTTAGCCAAATTCAAAATTGCTTCCAAAACAATCATTGTGAAAAAATAAAAATGTTTCTTGACCTTAGGCTAAAATATTTTGTATTTTAAGGGTATTTTTGACGTTTTAATGTGAATTTTAATTATTTTTTATTATATATATATATATATATGAAAATATCAAGTTATTCCTTAATAAAAAAAACATTGTAAAAATACAAAAATACCTCTTGACATCATATTTAATATTTCCTTCCAGATGTATTCTGGTTGTTTCATTATGCAATCAAGAGAAAAAAATACTTATTTGTCACTATTTTATTTGGAAATGATAAATAAATTATGTAAAA
>Ga0325411_1009398_pt1 | contig 10462 bp, 7 predicted proteins | sample PopdelMetagenome_13_FD_206181 | JGI IMG/M metagenome (GOLD analysis project Ga0325411, IMG submission 206181) | Populus deltoides microbial communities from Bellville, Georgia, United States - Xylem-PdIQD-R4 | ecosystem: Host-associated > Plants > Phyllosphere > Stem > Wood/Secondary xylem...
AGGCACAAGGGATTTTGGGCACTTTTCCTAGTAGGTTCTCTGTAAAGTTTGTTGTTCGATTCTCCTATAAAACGACAAGTAAAAAAACAAGCACTGTTGTCTCTTTCTCCTAACAATCTACCTTTCTGTTCATTTCGCACAGAGACACCCACCAATCAGGCAGCTATGGCTCCTCACGGTGAGGGATCAGAGGAAGCCATGGTTGTTCAAGATGAGAATCGCAAACCAATTTCCTCCATCCTCATCGTTATCGGTACTTTACGCTCTTTCTCAGTTTTGTATTTTTTATCTATCTGGGTTGCTTTTTATTCATGTGTTTACGTGTGTTTGTGTCTTCAATAGCAATGCAAACAGAAGCCATGCCTGTTGTCAACAAATTCCAGCTCAAAGAAGACCTTGATCCTGCGTGAGTTGATATTTTCTTTGTTTGTTTATTTATGTTGTAAATGGGTTTTTGGCATGTTTGATTTGATTGTGGGTTGTGGTGATTGATTGTAAAGATAGCTTTGTTTATCTTTATATATGTTTGAGGATAATGAGAAAGCTAAAAGATCTTTCTTGCCGTTGTTCTCCTGCGCAAGTTTCAATATTTTTGAGTTTGATTGTTTTTAAAAAGAATCAAGCACGATCAGTTATGGTGGTATATGATAGATTACCAGATCAAGGAGTATTTTTGTTGAATATCAATGTATCAAGCACTGAAAGTTTTACCCTTTTCCTTTTTTCCCAAGTGATTTGGGTAATTCATATTTTATTGGCTGAATGAAGTTTGGCGCTTTTTTAAATTACAGTAAAGGGCTCTTTTTTAATTGTGTGGGGTCATTATTTTGGCCTTCTTTTTTCAGTTTTTGGCTTGAAGGTTTTTATTTTAAGTTTGATTGTTAGTTGAACTTGCAAGTTTGCTTTCGGAACTTTATTTACTGGAGAAAGGTAGATACTGGGAGCGACTATTTTTTCATCGTTTGTATGCTGTGGCCTTGTGCTTTGTGCTTATTCTGATAAAAGTGATATTCATGGAGATGAAGGGATTTTTATTGGGTAGTTAAGTTTCTGAAAATGTGAAGAGCTTTTGTTTTCTATTTGAAATTTCGAATACCATATGATACATGTGGTTGACGTCAAGTCTTAATATGCCAATGAATGATGGTTCAGGTTTCCAAAAGGGGTGCCTTGGGTCAGATATCATGGCATCTACAAGGACCTCCATATCAATTTAGTTTGGCCTGGAAAGGATTTGACCCTGGGTAATTTTTTATGCTCTTGGGAGTTGTTTTCTTTATCATTTTCTTTTCAAATTATGTTTGAAGCATCAGTTCTGCCTTAGTTGCACGATCATAATACCAGAGTACTGTGCTTATCAAATATTCATGTTTTGAAAGTTTATATTCATGATGTTATGTAAATTCCTTAAAACTATAAACTCTATATTCATGCTGTTATGTAAATTCCTTAAAACTATAAACTCCCACCCCCACAAACTCGCACTTTCCAAGACATACTTGATGATATTCTTGGATGCACTTGTTTTGCACATGGATATGGGATATGCCTTCAATCTAGCTCCCCATTGTCATACAATAACTAATGGGGGTGTCAAGGAATAGATGTTCTTTTATCTCTAGGTTCCTATGGCGTAATCATTCAAATATTTCTTAAACCATGTATTTTCAGGGGTTGATAGTGTAGGCACAATTTCTGCATCTCTTGTGACTTATGCTGCTATCCAAGCATTACAGCCAGACTTAATTATCAATGCAGGCACTGCTGGTGGCTTTAAGGTATGCCCTTCCCTTTCTTGTTTGAACTGCAAATTTAATTATTTTCAAAATGTTACTGGTCTTCTTGTATTCGATTTTCATTCATTTTTCCACTGTTAAGATAATTTTTTCTTCCACTTCAGCAAGGTTCATTCTTTTTTGTTGTGCCTGTTTTTGTAGCTGCTAATTTGATTAGTTGCTAGTATTGAAAAGAGTGCACCCTCCTTTAATAAAAGCAGTAAAATGCTGACAGCCATTTTGAATATTCATCTGAAATAAAATTATGCACTTTCTTTTAAATTTCGATCAAAAGCTGATTGATGGAGGCTTCCAGGTCAAAGGAGCATGCATTAGTGATGTGTTTGTTGTATCTGATGTTGCTTTCCATGACAGAAGAATCCCTATTCCTGTAAGTTTTCCTTAGGTTTTCCGATCTTTTTGTTATTTGTCAATAATGTAAAGGAACCTGAAATTTTGTATTGTAAGTCTGCTCTGTGGAGGACTTTCTGATGGCCAAAACCTAAATTCGAAGGCCATTAACAAAACCAACTTATTTTTGTTTGAATAAACACTCATTCTCTAGTGAAATCTGCAATCTAGAAGTAAAGTTGTTTGAATGTTAAAGGTTGCTGGAAGTCATCATGAGCTCTGATATTCCCTCTGGTATAGCAAACAGACTCAAAACAAAACCATGAAAGCACATACAAATCCCTAGCAGATGGCTAGGTCGGGTGCATGTTTTTTATTTCTGCTTTATAAATGATAATTTCCTTTTGTCTGTTTGTATTTTTCAGTAGCACTACTGTACCTAATCTTTTTCTGCCTCTGCTTTTTTTTTCTTTTCCTGGTAGGTTTTTGATCTCTATGGAGTTGGTTCGAGGCAGTCTTTCTCGACACCTAATCTCTTGAAGGAGCTTAACCTAAAGGTGAATTTATTGAACATTTCCATCCCTTATCTATATGTGCTGGATGCTTTCTTTTTGGAGTAGTGTTCAATTTGTAGGCTCTTGCCAGTTCTGAGATTGAGTTCAAATAATCCTAAAAGTAACCAATAAATAGATTGTTTATTGCTTATGGAGCTCTCGTAATAGTCTTGTTTTCTGAACAAAGAAACCATGTTTTAGTGGGGTTTGACTGGAGAACTTGACAAAATTAGTTCTTAAAATTTCTAACATGGTTAATGATCCAATATCGTCTCATCAATAAACTCTAGCAAGAAGTACATGGTTTAGTTTATGCACCCACTTATTGAATACTCTGCCAGTGATGCTGTGCTAGTCTATCCATTTTTTGAAGTTAAACTTGTGCTGCGTTCTTCTTCACATAGTAAGGTTGATTTTCTGGAATAGTTAAAAATCATCTGTAACGATGACAGTGAATGGTTGAAGTTGTTTTGAAAGGCATTTATAAATTCCCTATGCTGAAACTACTGCATCATATGGAAAATTTCTGTATTGTTCTTGAAGCCTGCATTGACCTTCAAAAATTTAACATATAATATGCTCATGTTTCAGGCTGGGAAATTATCTACTGGAGACTCTCTTGATATGTCCCCACAAGACGAAGCGTCGATTGTTGCAAATGATGCTACGGTTAAAGACATGGAGGTAAAGTTGAATCCTTCCCTAATAACATGGGGGCTGAGACGTCTCTGTCCTCCAATGAACTGAGTTAATGGAATAGAAGAACTTTAATTGATTGCTTGATGCATATTTAAGACTTAACTTGCAAGGATAAGGTGCTTGTTTAAGATTTTTTTTTATTGGAGTGTCGGTGTTACAAAAATGCAGGACTTCAAGTTACTTTCAATGTAATATCCTTCCGTAAGTTCTGATGAATCTTCAACAGCAGCATGCTATATACAGCTATACCTATCAAATCTTGAACACCTTCATGCATAATGAACTTGAACTTCATTTTTTCTTAGAGTAACGACCACCAAGATTTTCCTCTATTAGTTACCAAATGCAATTTTGGGTTTTCTCCAGCGTTAGGAATTTCTTGCAATTAGCTCATCATCCATGCAGCTCACTACCTTTCTCTTTAGATGATAGGGAGAATGACGCATCAAATGAAAATACCATTTTTATTCCTAAATTATATATGTTTCTTCAGTTCCTAATATATATATGATATTTTTGGTTTCAGGGAGCTGCTGTTGCTTATGTGGCTGATCTTTTGAAAGTCCCTGCAATATTCATAAAAGCTGTGACTGACATAGTGGATGGTGACAAGCCAACTGCAGAGGAGTTCTTGCAGAATCTGGCTGCAGTGACTGCTGCTCTTGACCGGGCAGTCGCCCAAGTTGTTGATTTCATCAGTGGAAAGTGTCTTTCTGAGCTTTGAAATGACTGCCTGATTTTTTGGAAGATGCATGTCAGGAAGTATCCAATGAACCATTGTTTCACGAGATACAATGTGTTTGAAGAAATGTGATATTTAGCTTAAAACTGCCATAGTTCATAGTTTGAGAGGGCCCAATGTTTCTGGGTCTGATGGTTTGGTTTTATATTTCCACGCACTCAACCGAGGTCCAAGCATTGGGACCAACAACACAATTTGATTAGGTATACCGTTAAGCAGCCAAAAGGGTGATATGCTGTTCATCATCTATTTAACCTAACAGTTTGACTGGGTGATGGTTGTTGCTGGGAATCTTCTTGTAACAACAAAAAATGGCATAGGAACTTGGTCTGACAATCTTCTTGTATAACGGAACCTGGTATGATAATCTTAGATTGCTCTGGTATGAATTACAATAGATTGGCAGTTCTCTTCTTTTCATTAAAAGAGATGACAGATTGTCTTTGTTCAGTTGCTTGAACTGGCATGCGCACGCATATCCATGAAAATTTTAGGCAGCAATTCGTGGACTAATCTTTATTTCATGTCCACCTGTGAACCGTCCATTGCATTTGCTTCAACAGAGATTTTGACATTTAGATTTCACATTATCCTCGTTGCCCCAATTTTTGGGGCAGCTCATGTTAACGGTGCAGCTAGAGCTGAACGATGCAATAACACAAGGCTAGTGCTGCTTCTTTTTTAATTCAAGGATTTGGGGCTACATATATAGATTATAAGAAAGCTCACATCAATGCATCAATTTGCTAACCCAGCACCAAATATCAACCAAGATCATTAAACATAATATGCATGAAAGCCTTGTTTCCCAACTACTGCCTTTACGCAACATAAAAGAATACAGATTTATGTATATCACACTATACATGAACGAAAATACAATTATCCCCTGAACCTTATTTTAATACTTCAACATAGAATGCAGCAGCTGTATATATGAGACTCCTGACCTTGCTTCATAGGGAAGTGAAGGGGTTACTGCCTAGCATCTGCTCCCAGCAAGAGGGTCAACATCTCTTCCAGCAGCGAAACCATGGGGAGCGAACAGATCGGACAAGGAGGCTTGACATCGAAGGCCAGTCCTGGCAAAGCTACAATTCTGGCTCTCGGCAAGGCATTTCCTCACCAGCTAGTCATGCAAGAGTTTCTGGTTGATGGGTATTTCAAAAACACCAATTGCGATGATCCAGAGCTCAAGCAGAAGCTAACTCGACTCTGTAACTATGCGAACTTTTTTTCTCGTTTAGCTTTTCACGTCCAGATAAATACCTAGGGGATGCATGCTATCCATTGAATCTAGAAATGAGAGGACACAAGGACAATACAATCTTCTTAGGCGTAATAAATCTGTTGCAGATAGCAATTTGTACCAAACAAAACCTTTGACAATGGGGGACAGCGTTACAGGAGTATTCTTTTTTCTTATCACCTTTTTAGGTAGTTCATCTGCTAGAACTCAAAATTTAGGGTATTGATACTTGGGAAAATTTACAGTACACGGATATTCTATTAGTTATTTACCGACTTTAAAGAAAAAGACAAATGAGAGAGAATAATATTCATGAACATAAAAAGTGTTAAAGAATATTTCTATTTAAGATCTACCTGAGATTTCTCCCCTGCTTATTTTTATCTATTTCTTCGAAGTACATTCAGAAATAATTACTAATATATCACTAATTACTAACTGATATAACTCTCATTTTCACTCTATGGAAACTTGCAGGCAAAACAACCACCGTGAAAACTAGGTATGTGGTCATGTCAGATGAGATCCTGAACAAATACCCTGAACTTGCCATTGAAGGCATCCCTACCATCAAACAGCGATTAGATATCTGTAACGATGCTGTAACACAAATGGCCATTGGAGCTTCACGGGCTTGCATCAAGAAATGGGGCCGGTCTGTATCAGATATAACTCACATGGTCTACGTCTCCTCGAGTGAAGCTAGGCTACCAGGTGGCGACCTTTACTTAGCAGGAGGCCTTGGACTCAGCCCTGAAACGCAGCGTGTTATGCTATACTTTTCAGGGTGCTCTGGAGGTGTGGCTGGCCTTCGTGTTGCCAAGGATATCGCTGAGAACAATCCGGGAAGTCGAGTTTTGCTGGCTACTTCTGAAACTACCATTATCGGGTTCAAACCACCAAGTGTAGATAGACCATATGATCTAGTTGGGGTTGCCCTCTTTGGGGATGGTGCCGGTGCAATGGTAATAGGCACAGATCCAGTTCCGGTTACTGAAAGTCCTCTCTTTGAGCTTCACACAGCAATCCAGAATTTCTTGCCAAACACTGAAAAGGCTATTGATGGCAGGCTAACAGAAGAGGGTATCAGCTTCAAGCTAGCAAGGGAGCTTCCGCAAATAATTGAAGATAACATTGAAGGATTCTGCCACAAGCTGATAGGAGTTGCTGGACTAACTGACAAGGATTACAACAAGATGTTTTGGGCAGTCCATCCAGGCGGGCCCGCAATTTTGAATCGAATGGAAAAGAGACTCGATTTGCTTCCTGACAAACTGAATGCTAGTAGAAGAGCTCTAATGGATTATGGCAATGCTAGCAGCAACACTATTGTGTACGTGCTGGAGTACATGATAGAAGAAAGCAGGAAGATGAAGGCAGGCGCTGCAAATTGTGATTGGGGCTTGATACTGGCTTTTGGACCTGGAATAACCTTTGAGGGAATTCTTGCAAGAAACCTAACTATCTAAATATGATATGGTGGTGTTTTGTTCTCCTACACTGGTGGCAGAAAAGTTCTAAATCCATTTTCTTGGCCCAAAACTGTCCTTGTATAACTTGATAGCTCTATCCAAATCTCATAGCCTACTCAAGAAGACAGGCTCTTGTATCAGCTTTGACAGGGATCACTCATGAAATATAAGTTTGCACGTCACAAAAGGTACTAGATTTGCATCAACTCTCACATTATAAACAAAAAAGAAGATTACAGCCGACAAATTAATTAAGTTAACCATCAATTAATTATGTGTTAAGTACAAAATTCCAACCAAGTTTCTGCATCCCCAACTTTACAAGTAAACCCACTTTTCTCCGGTCATAATTTGAAAGAGAAACTTAACTGGAGAACAAAACAGATCTCAACAGCATTGCCCAAGTCAATTTCAGGCAGCAATGTTGCTCATAGACTACACCAGAAGACGGCTTCAATTACACCACTCCAGAGGGAAGACGAAGCACAAGCTGCCCTCCAAATACACTGCAAGAAAATCACAATCATATATATGTTGCAATAAAAATTGTACAGTGATGTTTCACATGCTCTTTGGATAAATGAATGACATCCAAACATTAACAAACCTTTTCACATAATAATAACAGAAATCTGCTAAGATGAAAGTCTGGACAATTTCTGAGATAAGAACCATAGAAGGCCATAATCCGTACCCCAAGGCTACCAATAAGTGTCCACGAGTATCTAAAACCTGTTCACAAGATGCAAAACTTTAATGGTAAATTGCAACTCTAGTCAGTTAATAATTTAAAGGAAAATACTTGTATCAGCCAAAGATAAGAGAGAACAAGGGGGGTCAGAAAAAGAAGAAGAAGAGGTGTATTTGGCACATAAATTTCTTGAAGTGACTCCTACAAAAACAGTCTTATCTTCAGGGGATATGAGTGATGATGCAAAAGTAAATGGGATGACGAAAAAGAATTTCTGCTCATTCCAGTATCATTAACAGCCACTATTCAACCCTCTTGAGTAAAATTGATTATTTTATCATAATAAACAAGATGCAGGTTTTGGGACGCCTATTTGAGATGAAAATGTTCTGCATGGCCTCTAATGACTCTGAAATCACTTCACGACATGGCTAGCTATCTGAAAGCATGAATAGCATTTAGAGCATCACTAAAAACAGATTAAGTGTTTAAGGTTCGGCATCCCTTCCATAAGACAACAGAGACCAAACACAAACCCACAAGTAGAGAACCGAACAAGTCTAGCCCCACCCCAAATCCCCGGCTCATATATATATATATATATATATATATATATATAAACCTCTAATCTAATAAGCTTAGGCTCCTTGGTTCAGAAATTTTCCAAACATTCCCTCCAGAAAACATTCTAAGAGCAACCATACAAAAGATTCAGATCTGCAAGAACAAACCTGGAGGACCCAATGGGCACAGCTCAAGAACCTTGCAACACCCAATGCAAATACATAATGAGCAGTGAATGGCTCAACAATCTACAAGCACAGCGAATGAAGACGTGAGTTTCAACTTTCAATTTGCAAACCTCCTAGACTAATACTTTCTACAATATGAAACCAAAGCACCAACCTTGGTGTTCTGCATGACACGCAACTGAGGAAGTACAGAAACAGCTTCCAGGTATACACAGAATGCCCAGAGGATCCGGTTCAGTAGATTGTGAGATGTTGATGGATGAATAAGCAAAGCTAAAACAGCACAAGGTGCCGCCTGCATCCAAATTCAATTGAAGGGTAAGAGTTAAAGGTATAATCATTATCGAGTAATCCATATCCCATATTCATTACATAGAGAAAGGGAACTAGTTAGCATGAAAGAAAGAATTTGAAGTTTGACAACCAGAAAATCTAAGAAAAAAACAAACTTAGTTTCATCCACAAGTATGTGGGTAGTATCGTAAGAGCATGTCATTGCCATGAACATGAACAAAGAAGCATAAAGGAGACATTACCGTTATATAGTGAATATTGATGGGAAGAAAAAATTGAGGAAAACATCATACAAGTTCATTTTTTATAAGAAGTCTTTCCTATCAAGAAACCATAAATATAACTACATTTACAAAAAAAAAAAAAAAGTGTAGAGTTAATCAAATACTCACCACATAATATAATGCAAAGTTGTCTTTATCCTCCATGTAGCTCGACTTCAGTTTAAAACGGATCGTATAAATAACCCACAGGGTTGTAGCCAACGTTGCCAAGTCCAGTACGGTATGAATATCATATTCCATTACAAAGCTGCAGTACAGCCTCACAGCTAAGAACATGGCTGTCAGCTCCTGAGTTTTCAGTGATAGCCCTGCAAAATATTCAAAATAATGTTACAAGCCAAAACTTTGAATCCAAAAACTGAAAAGTATAACCACAACAAGTTCCAAAATTTAACGGAAAAATCCAAACTTTCTCTCTAATTACATTAGTTCCCCGTCAAAAAACAAATTTATCCATAGAAAACAAAATAAAATCCAAAATTTTACCAAAGATAAAGTCACAAAATCATTGAAACACGACAAAAGAAAACCCAAAATTTAGCACAATAATCCCAGCTCTCTTTAATACCATCAATTCCAAACAAAAGCAATTACAATGAAAGAAAAAATTCAATTCAAAACCAAGAAATATATAACCATTAAATCATTGATCAACCAAAAAAGACCTTAAATTTAGCACCATAATCCGATTTTCCCTCTATTGGAACATTTCCCATTAAACAAATCAATCCATTAATAAAAAAAATTACCATTATATCATTGAAACACAACAGAAAAGATTGAAGATTTAACGCAAAAATTAAAAATTTCTCTCTAGTTAATAACCCCCATGAAAAAAAATTAAAACCCTAATAGTTTGGGATTCCGTTTAATTACCAGCACAAGTCTTCTCTTTCATTAACTTATAAATAAGCACAGAGATTCCAATGGAGTGAACAGCCTCAGCAGCAACAAAGAGGTTATCGTGATCGTGTACGATGAATCGGAGAAGCACCAGCGCTGTCATCCCCGCCACCACCGCCAAAAACGCCTTGACCTTCGGAGGCTGTCGTCGCACCCATGTTGTTACCGCTTGAATCGGTCTCTTCGGTGGCCTCATCGTAGAATTCGATTTGATTCTCCTGAGAAAGTGATGGAAATTGAGAGAAATTGAGGGGAAATTAGGGCTTGACTGCTTGATGGAGATTTTAAAGGGGAGGGGATTTTTATTTTTATTTTTATTTTTATTTTGGGGGGGTGCGAAATTTTATTTTTCCCGTTATATTTTGCATATTTATTATTTTTGTCAGAGAAAAAACAGAAATCAATACAGTCACTTTAGTTTCAATAGTTGATCAAATCAACCCTTGTGCTTTAGTATTAGTCAACTTATATATATTCTATTTCTAATTTAAGCTGACATTTACTTATTTTGCATGAATAAATATTGAACTAAAAGTTTTGTTATTCTCTTCCATGAATATTCAAACTTTTCTCGATTAATCTTATTAGATTTTCATCCAAACTCAATGAATTGTTTTGATTAATTGCTATTTTAAATTTACTGTTTTCACCGGCAAAATTTACAGCAATTCAACATTATTTTATTACCATGAAATT
>Ga0325411_1009400_pt1 | contig 10460 bp, 7 predicted proteins | sample PopdelMetagenome_13_FD_206181 | JGI IMG/M metagenome (GOLD analysis project Ga0325411, IMG submission 206181) | Populus deltoides microbial communities from Bellville, Georgia, United States - Xylem-PdIQD-R4 | ecosystem: Host-associated > Plants > Phyllosphere > Stem > Wood/Secondary xylem...
TGTATAATATAATTTTATTTCTTATTCACAACTATTTCATTTATATTTGATATTTGATGCATAAATGGAACATCTTTCTTATCTTAGATCATAATTCACATCATAAATAATCATTCTATAAAATAATCTTGTTTTATCAAAAAAAACTTATGTCGATATTATAAAAATTTGAACTCATGATCATTTTTTCATGAGCTCTCCATAAGCTTCGGTTTTATATCATTCTTACAAAACCTAACTTGCCCTTAAAACTAATGTTCAACATGTGCAATTTGCAATGGCAAAGTGATAAGAATAGTGTCAGTAATTTTCTGTTTCAAAAGAGAAGATGCAATAAGAGTCTGCATCTGTAAGAAATCCAAGCGGGGATAAAGATGAGGTAAGCATCAATGGGAATCCCAGAGATCTCCAGTACTGGTTGATGGGAGACACGAGGCAGTGATGCTTGAGATCCTGACAAGTGTCAGTTTGGCCCAACAGGTAGTAGATCCAACGGTCATGAAACAAGATGTGGGGTCCGATTGTAAATGTTCCCTTTCATGTGACAGCCCTGATTGGTATGCTCGAGGTGGAATGGAAAGCAAGTTATCCACACAGTGATTTGCACCTAAAAGAGGAAAGGTTCCTCGCTTGCTTTCCAATGGTGGAGAACACCGGAGTCCCATAATCAGAATACAATCCATGTAGATTACAACTATCATACGCAGAATGGATAATGATGAATGATGCCATCCCGTGATGCTATAGTGTGTTCATTGTTAATAATAATTAGATTTTAGTTCATGTGAAAACATTATTATTGGATGTATGTGCTATATTAATATATTGATACTATAGGTAGGATGCGTTGTTGAACTCATAGTTTAGAGTGCGAACGGTTCAGTATGATGTTTAATTTATTTTGAAAAGAAAAGGAGTTAATAATTCAGATTTGTTTCTTTTTGAAACCTAACTATGTAGATTTAACTAGTTTACATATTTGTGCAACTGTAATATATAAAAAATCTCAATATAACTAAAGATATTATTATTAAACTCGATTTGATGAGTTAATATTAAAATTTTTTTATTTAACTTTTTTTTATTTTAAATTTAAAATTAAACAGCGTAGAAATTTCACTAATATGATTAAGTCAACTCAATAAATCCAATGATAAACCACTTAGCAATAAAAAAATATAAAAATCAAATTAATAACAAAAAAAAACTCCTTACTCAATTTATTATCTAATCCAAGTTAATAAATTTTTTAGAAGTTAAATCAACACGATCAGTTGATTTTGTCCATTCAAAGCCACCCTAGCCACAAAATTAAAAAATAAAATAAAGCTAATACAAAAAAAACCTCTACGGATAAACCCATTTCATAAATCCCAAAAAGGTGCAAATTTCGGTGCCAAAATGAGAGGATTCCTTCACATTCAAGGGGGTCAATGTGGGAACCAAATTGGGGCCAAGTTTTGGGAGGTGATCTGTGATGAACATGAGATTAATCATACAGGGAAATACAATGGAGATTCAGAACTTCAGTTGGAGCAATGAAGTAAGTGGTGGAAGATGTATGCCAAGTGCTGCTCTTATTGATCTTGAACCTGGTCCATGGATTCAGTCAGATCTGGTCCTCAACTTTGTTTTCTGCCAATCTGCTACAAGGTTTCTTGTACAACCCTAGTTTTTTATTTAATTCTTCTCTCTCTCTTTTTTCGGATTAAAGTAAGCAGATGTCAAATGAACAGGAGAGGTTTTTAGAAATAAAGTGAAAAAAGTAACTGTAATTTCTTATTAAAAAAAGAAGAAAACTCTGAAAATCACATGGCATGGCATTTTGTGGGACCCAAAATGACAAGTGGGCTGCTTTTGAACGGTCGGGAAAAATTAGGCACCAGTCCATGAGGAAAGCTTTTGCCTGAGGAGCAAGATTATCAGCAGAATTTGAGGGGGAAAAAAACAGAGAAAGGGATAGCAGGAAGCAACTTGCATTGATGATCTGTGTTAGGAAATAGAAAATTGGGTGGAAGCAACTTGCTTTGATGATAGAGATTTGCAATTATTTATTGCTAACATTATTGGGCATGATGCACATGCAAGCCTTGAGTATTCACTATCATATGGTCTTTTTCTATACTATAAGTTAGTCAAATGGAGAGTGTCATTCGAAGAAGAAACAATGGTGAAAACATACACTGCTGTGTTAGAATTACAAACAGTTCATGATGGGAGGGCAAAATCATGGAGAAAAACAGTTGAAACATTGACATATCATAACTATTATGGTCCTGTATTTATTTTTTTGATTGTTGCACGGAATTTACAATATAATGTTTGAGTGAACAGGACTGGACGTGACTGGATAGGATTACGATGGAAAAACTGCTTCTTTCTTGGTAGTATCTCATTTGCACACGCTATCGAATTCTTCGAGATAATGTTTGGTTATTATTTTGAGATTAAAAGAAATAAAAATAATTAAGATAAAAAGATATATTTATAATTAAAAAATAAAAATTCACTCTAATTATAAGCCCCGGAAAAATAAATAAATAAATAAAGGTTGTTTAAATTAAAAACTAACTACATGGGAAATAAAAGTGAAGAAATTCATGCGTATGGTTAAATAAAAGACAGGAATTCAGAAATTTTTGAATATAATTTCCGGGCAAAATAGTTCGAGACATTATAATAAGCCGGTAATGTTGAGGGTTGGATTTAATTGAAGAGAATAATACACTTAACGGAAATATGACCTAAATGCAAATAAGAGAAATTATAGAGTATAAATACTCTCTCATCACCAAAAATCTACAGGAACAATAAGGAGAGAAAATAAGAAGTTTTATACCCATTCTTGAAAAATCAAGAGAGAGAAGCACTAAAACTTCAAGAACTCATCCAAGATTAAGGGTTTATAGATGGGATAAACACTTGTGAGCAAGAGATTAACAAGAAATTGAACAAGAAGAAAAGAAAGGAGGGAGTTGAAAGTCTTCAACTGGTTGAAGATCAAAATCTTAATTCGTACCGGGTAAGGTGTTCTAAACATGATTTTAAAAATTCATTTCAAATTTGATAATGAACTGATGCCTTGATATTTAATTATAGGTTGGGGTTCTTAGACATGAATTGAGGAAAAAGTACTTATTGCTAAAATTAAGTTAATTCATGTGTGGTATGTAGTTTATGAAAGTATTGTGTGAAGGGAAAGGGGAGATGAATCTTGACAGACTTGTCTCCTGACTTTCAGTGAGACTTCGAGTAAAAAGGATGAGGGAATTAGGATCGAGTACCTTCATAGAAATTGTAGATTTGGATGTTAGCTAACCAAGAAAATTGGTCGTGCTCAATTTGGAGATGTAGAACTCCAGTTATGGGTTACCAACCGAGACTGAGTTGTGATTGATTCTGTAGGGCAATAAGACTGATAGGTTGATGAGCAATTTTGACTATCTTGGAGGCAGAACTGGGTTCTCTTTCCTCACAGAACTTGTAGCATCGTGTCTTAGCTTTCCAATGAGATCAATCTCACTTAAAATGGAGTTCTAGAACTCTAGATATAGTTAAAAATCTAATGAGTGTTCAGACAGCAATGGTTGGACAGCAACCGTTGGACAGTAACAGTTCAAACAACAACAGTTGGACACTAACAGTTGGACAGTAGCAGTTCAATGTTTGGACAGTAGCAGTTCAATGTTTAGACAGTAACGGCTGGACAACAACTGTTGGACAGTAACAATTCAAACAGCAACAGTTGAACAATAACAATTTAAAGTTAGACAGTAACAGTAGACTTTTACGTGAATATTATATTTAAGAATATAAAAGAATTGAGTCATACGAACACTTTCACATTGAGATACTAACTTTGAAAATATGCCTAATATATGTATGTTTGTTATTATGAGGAAATGAACATACATAGAAAGTAAAATATGAGTAATGAACTAATATGGATTCTCTATAATATCGGCTTGAAGGAATCATAACCAAAAACTTCCTTGTGATTCAGGAGGAGCAACCAGGATTGGATCTTCTGTTAGGGGAGGTCACGAGACAGGCGGAGCAGGTGCATGATTTTCCTTCCTTTTTGCACTTATACAATTTAAAATTCTTCTGGTGAATGCAATTACAATAAATATTGTGTTCAATGTAAATAAAGTCTAGCGTATTTACAATATTAGCTTCGGCTAATGGCATCTGTAATAAAAATACTGGGAAACGAATTACAAGATTAGTTTCGGCTAATGGCATCCGTGATAGAATTTTCGGGAAATGAATCACAAGATTGGACTTTGCAAGGTCACCCGGTTCATGCAAGTAAATAAGAGTATTCAAATTAAGAATATGCATATGAGTGTTAATTGGGTTTAAAAGATTTACAAGCAAAAAATAAATTGTCTGTTAGAATTCCTATGGATCCGATAAAAAATTAATACTTCATTCATATACATTACATGAGCAAATAAATATTTCTTGTATTAATATAATGGTATGTTTATTTATGTAACAAGTCCATCAAATATCCAAGAAGATCATTAGTTTAGGACTCTACTTTGTCAAACTTATGTAAATATTTAACTTAAACAAAAGGGAATTAAAACGTTTATGTAGTATGCTTTTGTGTAAACCTTGATGTATTTATAAAAGTTCAGCTTAGCATGTGGTACTTTAGTTATCTTGTAATTAACCCTTTTGGAATGTTTAAGAACACTTATTATGTTGTAATGCTTTCTTTGCATGTTAGTATTCCTTTTTCTTTTAAATTTTATGATAGTGAATATACTCGTAGGATATATATATATATATATATATATATATATATATATTCTAGATTGTATGAGGTGTTGAATTACGATGATTGATATAAGGTCCGAAATTATGAGACCTTGTGATGATGGGTTGATTGAATAAATTGATAATAGTCAATAACTTGGGATGTCCTAAATACAAATAAAACTTTGCTGAATTTTTAATAGATTTAAAAAAAATTACCCTCAAGTTATGAGAATTTGTTGGGATCTTTTAACATTGATCAAGTCGTACAACCAGGCTATTACACTAACTATTCTAAAAACATATTTATTTTATATTTCTACTTCTATTTCTCCAATCAAATGTACTCCTTACCTTCCATCTAACCTCATGATATCCTATTCATTAACATGTACCAAGCACCTATCTAATTGAGACTTGAAAGAACACTCCATTCCAAACTTTTGATACAAGAACTATGGATTGGTAGAGGATCAGTTCTTCATAAGGGCATCAGTCCATATCAGAATTAGATTATCCACAGTGAACTGAGTTGGCTTTTTGCTGAAAATTACATAAAAAAGAGCTGACTCTGGGATAAATAAGAGACAAGTGAAGATCCAAACCTAATATGGACCTACTCTTGAAAAAATTGATGTAGAGATAGGTTAATTATTCATCTGATAGAAAATCCTTTCTACGCCTATGATGCATCATAGCTTGAAGAACTTCATGAATAAGGTAATTGAACATAAATATAATACGTCTCCATGAAGGATTTGAAAGGGACTAGGTGATCAAATCGTTACACATAAACAACCATTTTGTTCTTGACTTTGTTGGGAAGGACGGCAAACCTCAGTATCAAATCAGATACCCCAAGTTATAGTCACACGGGAGCAACCCTTCGTGGAAATTTGATGATTGCTGAACCAAACTTCAGAAATTCGATGATTCCTAGCCAAATCATGGTTTTTTAAAATGTAATAACAGTTATTTAAATACATTAAAATAATAATTTTTAATTTTTTAAAATTTATTTTTAATATAAATACATAAAAACAATCCAAAAATACTAAAATTTAAACATCAAAATAATACAAAAATACTAAAAAATTTAATTCAAAGCGAATACAAAAATTTAAATTTTCTTACAAAAAAAAAAAAAAGTTGAGAACACTTTATTGGAAAGTAGAATCCCCAGCTAAACGGCCGGCCATTGACATCAAATCAAGCAATAGTAGATCCTCTCATTATTCTTATAATCCTGTGCTATCTTTGCATGCACTACAAAACATATAAGAATGGGCCCACTCTGGCACTTCAAGGGCACAGTCACGGCCTTGCTATAATGATGTTCAAGGGTGCAATATGGACAAACAAAACACTAGATCATTCCCCGCCTATCAAGAGGGAGGATGATAATAAAACGCCAAGCCACACCATTCTCGGTTTTTCATGAAAGAATAGCGACCCCCTTAACCGTCGTCGCACTCAGAATAATCGGAAGATGGCATTTGCACAAAGTGAAAAGGCATCCATGCAATCATACAACGGGAACCATCAAAGCAAATGAGCAATCGAGGTGACATATAAGCAACATGTTTGACATAAAGGTTTCTATTAAGTTCAAAACCAACAGAATCCACTTAAGTTCTTGCATAGAAATTGAAAGCACAAGACTACAAACTGGCACAAACTAGATCCTACATAACAAGATGGGGGCATAACTTGCAATCTAGCACTTGTGATTGTTAGCTCTGACTTGTGATGGAAAAGGTGAGGCATATACTGAGATTGTCAGCCCAGCTCCATCCAAATGACAAACCAATATGAGCCAAACCAATATGAGCCGCACGAGTTTGAATCATTCATCTGCTGCTGGTGATTGACTGCAACATTGGATCAGAGTATTGGGTTAGAAAGATGAAAGAAACATGAAATTAAAACGAGTCATTAAGATAAAACACAGCATTAGATACATACCTGTGGTATCTCTCATGCCTAGGGCTTTCAACTCTTCCAATTGCACTGTCCCTCTTGTCAGGATTGGAGCTTGGGCTTCTCCATTGACCATTTTCAGGGCTAGACCCATCTCTTTCAGAGGGACTATGGCTGGAGCCACGGCCTTTGTCTGGGTTAGGCCTTTCTCTTCCATATGGACTACGGATCAGGACACGACCATTTTCAGGGCTAAGCTTTTCTTCCCTTTGATAAGGACTATCACTAGGGCCATTACCATTGACAGGACTAGCCTTGTCCTTGCGGTAAGGACCACGGCTGGGGCCATGGCCATGGTCACTGCCAGCCCTCTCTCTCCTGGAAGGACTACGAGTTGAACCCCGGCCATAGTCAGGGCTAGCCCTATCTCTCCTATAGGGGCTAGGGCTGCGGCGACATCCAGAATCTGGGCTAACCCTCTCTTTGCGATAAGGACTAGGGCCATGGCCATAATCAGTGCTTCCCCTTTCTCTCCGGTAAGGACTTGGAGAACGCCTCCTATCATGTCCTCGCCTATCAGGTGACCTATCACGACTTCTATCAGGACTGTGTCCATCCCTCCTTTCACCATCATCTCGAGCAGCATATTCCACTGAAATAACTCGATACAGCAGCTTGCTGCATGACAAACAAAAGCATAAATCAACTAGTGAGCTACATCAAAACATGAAATCAGAAGGATCCACTCAAATCCTGCCCCAGATCTCTGGATTGTTAAGTGTTTTTTAAACAGTAGGACAGGAAAATCATGATTGTACTACTGAGAAATAGCGAACAGTTCACATTTTCCAAAAACTAGGAAGAGAACCATTTACTGAAGAAACAGGGTAAGAGACGTGTAAGAGGATAAAGGAAAATCAACCTCATGTTTGTTGCATCCAGTGCTTTAGTGGCATCCTCCTGTGCTTCATACTGAACAAATGCAAAATTTCTTCTTATCCTTACACTCACTATCCTCCCATATGGCTCAAAGTGCCTCTCCAAATCCTTAGTCCTAGTATGATGTGGGTCAAAGTTGATAACAAATAAAGTCTTAGATGGCCTTGTGTTAGCAGATTTTCTTGATGAGCCACCGGGCTGTCTAGCCCCACGTTCTTGCTACAAAATAGCAACAATTACAGCAAGTCAGCTCAAGAAAGATGCACCACTTGAGCACATTCATAACCTAGACCATTCAACATGTTACTACCTTTGTCCATTCAACATGAAGTCTGCGGCCCTTGCGACCAAATTCTACACGATCAAGTCCTCGAATTGCATCCTCAGCATCTCTCTCATCTTCCATATAAATAAAAGCAAATCCTGTATACAAGTGCACAGCAAAAAGACACTCAGTAAAATGTATAATAGTCATGTTCACTATAAAAGGAACAAGAACCCCTCCCTGAAAGGATTCTTTGATAATCAGATGGTATTTCTTGGTCAGCAGCACACAAAGCGCCTATACCCTTGAATACAATTTGGCAACCTACCTGAAATCTATAAACTAAGTGACCAGTAGAAATAGCAACAGACCTTGTGCGAGATGAACTAAATGATGTCAAGGAACTAGAATCCAAATGTGGATGTCTCATGGTGGGTCAATGAAAATAGAGAGCCTTCTCCATCTATTCTGCTGCCTCTGCTGTGAGGTCGACAATGTTTCAATATTGAAACATGTCTGGGATTGAAGGCTGGGCAAAAGTCATGAGAAATGAAAGGCAATAGTGTCTCAGAAAAATTGGCATGGTTCTGCCATTGCGGATGAGAGTAATTCTTCTTGAAAACAAGAAGATGCTTGTCACAGGAAAGGAACAGAATTCTGAACAGCCATCCATAAGCCGGGAAGAGTATATATTTCCCAAGACAATCCTGCGCCAAAGAAAATGTTGAGTATGGGGGTTTATGCTTCAAAAAAATACTTGTCTTTTTTCATTAATAAATCCTGAACCCCCACTAGAACTCAACAAAGGATGATAAGTGCTGCTGAGTCACAGTCTGCTGAATGCCCCAATCAAGCTGTTGCGTTACTGTTATGAAGGGAAAGGGCCACTCATAAGCATGGGAGTCCGGTCCCACTGGCTCGGCTGGTTGCTGACAGACTTTCCAATTAATTCTAGAACAATTTATGCATTATTTTTAAATGATGTTTTCCACATCCAGTTGGAAAGCATTAAACATTATTCTCTTATTAACTTTAAGATTAAATATGCTTTGTCTACAAAGATAAAAATCAATTATTCTCAAGATACAATTAAAACCTCTGGCAGATGAATGTCAACCATCTCTTGCCCTACCATTCAAGTTAAACATTTAAGAAATGGTTTAGTACATCTTCACTCACAACAAAAAACAAAGGCAGTGACAAGAGTTAACTCAACTAGCACCATGTCTACCCCTACCACTTATCAATCTGCACTCACGATGTGCTTTTATTCCATTCGAGTGGAATAAAATTGAATGCTACATCAACCAATACTATCATAACATCTATCAATTATATTATTAAGTTTTTTTTTTCATATTAACAATATATATATATATATATAAACCTTCTCAATAATTCATCCAAGAATTCATTGTTCATTATTAAACTTGAGTCCAAAAGGGAGAAACCTTTTCTTCATTTAAATCATCTCAAAAACTCTCTTCATAAAACACCAAAAACTCCAAACCCTCACAATTCCTGCATTTATCAATTTTACTATCTACACGAAAGGCTGTTGAATAATCAGCCACATAACAGAACTTTTCAAGTAAGGAAAAAAAAAAAAAGGCTACAACAAATGCTAATGGAAGCAACTTTACACAGACTTAATTAGTTAGTAAGGAAGGAACATAAACTTACCAGCTTTCATATCCACCCGTTCAACTCTCCCATATCGTTTGAATAGCCGTTCTAGCTCAGTCTGTCTTGCATCATACTCAAAGTTCCCACAAAAGATAGACCTCATTCTGCTTGACCACACACATTCAAATAAATGAGATAAAAAGAAAAGGAAAAGGAAAGGAAAGGAAAAAATACAGCAGCGCAAGCTTTTGCTCCAATAAACAAAATATTACACGTCTAACATCAGTATTTTCCAATGGGTTCTTACAAAAACCTTCAATAATTCAAGTTATAATCTCAAAGTTTACATCTTTAAGTCTTAATCTCATTATCTTGTCAAATAATCATGCCGCTGAATCAACTATGGCCCATGGGTTTTCATTATTTTACCCATAAAGCCTTTTTATTTTATTTTTTTTTATTTTTATTTTTGCAAGTTACACATTTTTAACGAGTTTCAGAGGCTATTTCGGCTCAACTAGGGTTCTTCAAGAAACCCTAAAAAAAAGTACCCAATTTTTTTAATGAACAACCATCAACAACAGAACAGTTAAGAAATCCGAATCAGATCCATAAAATGAAACCTTAATTAACAGATCTACAAAAAATGGCAACCAGATCTAAAAAAAGATCAAATCTTTAGCTTAGTTTCTAAGAAATCAAGCATCTTCTCGGGCTGTCTAGGGAACCAAAAGGAAAATTAATTGATTGATTTGATTCTGATTACCTGTTGAAAGCGGCGATTTAGTTGAGTTGAAGCTTTGAATGAAAACCTAATTTGAAAGAGTCAACAAAACAACTGCGTTTTGGTCTGTGAAAGAGAGATTTTTACTCTTTTGAGTTTTGACGATTACAACTTGGGATAAATAGGAGGAGGAAGATCTAGTGAGCTTTGTTTTAGAAA
>Ga0325411_1009403_pt1 | contig 10458 bp, 7 predicted proteins | sample PopdelMetagenome_13_FD_206181 | JGI IMG/M metagenome (GOLD analysis project Ga0325411, IMG submission 206181) | Populus deltoides microbial communities from Bellville, Georgia, United States - Xylem-PdIQD-R4 | ecosystem: Host-associated > Plants > Phyllosphere > Stem > Wood/Secondary xylem...
AATTTTAATCGGTTTTTTTCACGATTCAATTCTTTTTGTTATTTTTTTTTCCTGATTTTTTTGATTTAATTGATTTTCCAATTTTTTTACTTACTCCTAACCAACATTTGAGTTTGGATTGAAATTTTAGTTTAATTGAAAAGTAAACATATTTTTTTATGGTTCCAACACCTGTAATTCCAGCAAACATTTAATTTTTTCTAAAAATATTTTTTATTATTCTTAAAATTGAGATCAATGTGGTGAATATCTTTTTTCCTATAAAAAACAATCATAACAAAAAGATAAGGAATATAAATAAATTTAAAATTAAAGAAACCATCGAATTGTAGGACTCCCAATTCAGATCCCACATTAACTAGACAAATATTTATGAACTGTAATATCTTACAAATAAGCCCAATAAATAATTCTATTAGTTACTAATATGTATGAAATCAATTTAGAAAAAAATACTAATCTCTCATTGAAAAATAAAAATAATGTAATAAAAGTGATTTTTATATTTTTTTAAGTATAAGTAACCTCTTGAATATTTGAAATAATACTTTAAATGTTATATTTTAAAAAAATATAATAAAAAATGAGTTATGAGAATAGGAAAGTAATTAATTAAGTTATAGAATAATGAAATAAATTTTTACAATACAGTAAGTGTATATATTCAATGGTTTCTTATTCAAAGAAATTATAAAAATTCCAATAAATATTTATATTTAAATATAGTTGTAAATTCTACTAGGCAATATTTATGTAATCATAATGAGTATGATTGTAGTTATTTTATAAAGTATTTTTTATTTAAAAATATATTAAAATAATAATAATATTATTATTTTTAATATCAACATATTAAAAATAAAAATAATGTAAAAATATTAAAAAATAATTTAAAATATTTTTAAAATAAAAAACCAACACGAAGCGTTTATGAGATTTGGTATTTTTTGGCAAGTTCAACTAAACTACTCGCACGTGTCTCCACTTTCCTGGTTACTCCGCCATTGATCTTTCCTGCCTCTTAAAAGCTCTCAACGTGCTCCACACATCTCCTGAAACCAAACGCCCAAGACAAATTACAAATCTCTCTCAGCTCTCCAAAAAAATGCCCAATCCGCCACTTAAAGCTGTGACTCTCACCCACGTACGCTACCATAAAGGTGACCGATTAGGCCATTTCTTAGCCTGGGTTTCACTAGTTCCTGTCTTCATAAGCCTAGGCGGTTTCTTCACTCACTTCGTATTCCGTCGTGAACTCCATTGCATGTTCTTCGCTTTAGGCCTTATTATTTCCCAATTCATCAACGAAATCATCAAATCGTCTGTCCAACAAGCCCGACCTGAAACCTGTGCACTTCTTGAGATGTGTGATTCTCATGGCTGGCCTTCTAGTCACTCTCAGTACATGTTCTTTTTCGCTGTTTATTTTACTTTATTGACAGTTGAAGGAATTGGGTTGTCTCAGGTTAAGAATAAATGGGCTGTTAATTTTTGTCCATGGTCATTAGCTGTTTTGACCATGTTTTCGAGAGTTTATTTAGGGTATCATACGGTTGCCCAGGTTTTTGCTGGGGCTGCTTTAGGGATTTTTCTTGGGGCGTGCTGGTTTTGGGTTGTGAATAATGTAATTTATGAATATTTTCCGGTGATTGAGGAGAGTAAGTTTGGAAGGATGTTTTATGTGAAGGATACTTCGCATATTAAGAATGTTTTGAAGTTTGAGTATGATAATGCAAGAGCTGCTAGAAAGAATATGGCTGACAAGGCTAATTGATCAGGTAATTTCACTTTTCCGGGTAAGTGTGATTTGATCTTGATTTGCCCCTCTCTCTATTTTTTTTTTCTGGATCTTTTGTTCATTGTTTAAATTCTGAATTTTTTCTTTACATGTCATTCGTGCTTACTGTTTATGTTTAATTAAGAACACTGATTCGTGAGTTTGGTTAAGATTCTTGATTAGATCAAAAACATCAGTTTATGTCTTTGCTGATGATATGGTGCGTTTGAGATTGCACTGTTTTACTGTGGACAATTGTGCTATGAGAAGATCTATGAACTTGGCATTAGAGAAAGTAACACTTGTTGAAGGTTTGTTTACAGGAACAATACAAAAGGCAAGGGAAATTGTAGACAGTAAAACATGAAAAAATGAAATTAAAGGGGCTTTAGCTCTGGCAAATCTGTCTGTTTTAAGATTTTATAACCTGAAGAGAATGTTCATGATGTCACGTTAATCTAGTTCACAACAGCTGTACTTTTATTCTTGAAAAACAATTAAAAGGTTAGTGCACTGTTTTATTTGAATTCCTTTATATATGCAAGTTTCACAGAGGAAATTGTTTGTATCGAATATTCTGTTGTGCTTCTTTACAAAAATGCAAAACAGTAGAATTAACAAATAGCAAGTGATTCCTATCTAAGGAGATGTCCAAATGACTAGGAAAGCTGTTATCTCCAAATGATTAATTAGAATTCAGGAAAAAAAAAAAAAATTAGACCACGGGAGCAAACTAGAAAGACACAGCTCTATACAATGTTCATGCGAGAAACATTAGTGAAATACAGTCTGAATATGTAAGATAACATTTTTTCACTACAGCATGTTCTATCCATCATGCTTCACCGTATTGTTGATGACCCTTCCAACTATGAGAGTTAAACTTGTTGGCAGTTTTTTGTAATTTTTCATGTGTGTAAGAATTCCACACCCTTTCTTATTGACCACCATTTTTGTGATGATCTTAATGCTAGAAGATGTAATCCTTCTCATCCATAATTATCTGTCTTGAAAAACTGATATGGTCCATGTTTTTCGATCCTGCATTTTAGCTTTTTTATCAGGTCCACCTTCCTTGTCACCCACCTGATTATCTCTTTTCACTGGTGATAACAATGGCACTTCTTCTACTCATTGGCTTAATTGGTCCATTAGTTAATCTCTTTGTAGAAGTCGATTCATTTTAATCCATTTATATTTATTTATCCCTCAAGTCTCTTCTTCTTTTCGGTTGAAGGTATAAGTTCATCTAGGATAGTCCCATCCCATATGTTTGATCACTCAATGAGAAAGCTTGGGCTTGTAAGCTATGCAATAGAAAAATCTATTCTCTTCTCTTAGAAGAATAAAATGCTATAAAAAAATTAAATGATTTTTATCCTTTCCATAGTTTTTACTGAATGAATATTTCTTTTCTTCCTTTGCTTATTTCTTGCCCCCCTCGTCAACTGTAAGCTTTTGTTGTGGCCTTAGAGGAAGCTGAGTTTCTCCAGTGTCAAATTCCTACTTTTGCAAGTATTTGTAATGATGAAGTGCCCTTTAGAAGAGAAGGTAGTTGTAGACTATAGTTAAGCAGGGCATGAAACCATCTTTGTATATTTTAGGTGATAGGAGATTGTATAGTCCAGCAAACCTAGTGTTGTTTCAGCACAATGTTAGCACCTGTTTTTAATCTTTCATTATTTGGAAGCTGTTCCGAAGAAATGATACCCACAATTAAATTGATAAAGGCTTAAATGTGAGCATGACAGTGTAATATAGTCTATATGGTAATAGTTCGGAACTCATTCCACTATCTCAAATTGAGAGAACATAATTTATTCTACAAAAGTTTTTTTAGTTAATTTTTTTTTCTATTCAATATTATTTGTTTTTTCTAGGTTTTCTATTTGATTTCTATTTTTATTTTATATAAATGGTTGTAATAGTCTTTTGGCAAGTGAGACTTGGATGAATACAAATTGAATATTTTAGGTATCTTCCTTATACTTATGGTGTTCTTAGTCTTTGAGGGTTTTGACTTATAACAAACTCCGTTATCCTTTTCTTTTGTTTGCGTCAATTGGCTTAATGTTTAGCTGAATGTTGGATAACAAGACATTAAGAAATAAAATGATATTTCACATGGTTGAATCATTAAGAAACAGCATGCTCTTCGGGTAGTTGAAATAAGGATGCGAACCTGAATGTGTGATAACTTGCATGGTGAACTACGATGATTACTAAACCTTTGGCTTGTAATCGAGCTCCTGCGGTGCTGTGCAATGTACAACTGCACCAAGTTATCATAAAATACTAAATCAATGCTAGAACCGTGCTTCGGAGGTGTTGTGTGTGTTTGTCTTGCTTGTAAACTGCACAGAAAAGATCTAACATTGACTTATTCAACTCTGGTTGCAATTTCTGATTTCCATGCCTGTCATTGAAAATGCCTTTATTGCTCCATTTTGCAGGTTGGTAGCTCCAAAGATGCATTCAGGATTGTGTTTTTGCTTGCATGGATGACACTATTAAGCAAGTGCAGTTTTTCTTTGAAGCACTCTATTTGGGAGCCCACAAGGGAAGCTAACTAGAAGGACTAGCACCGAGTTTAAATTGTTTTCTATCAGCAAGGATGAGCATCTCTGTCATGCTGTAGCTCCACTGAAAGGAGGTACCGGTGAAAGAAGTGTATCTTTATACTTGAATTTCAGTAACTTACTGCTGTGTGATGTCCTTAAAGAAGTTTTATTACAGGATAATAGTTTTTTCCCCTTTTATAAGATGTTTTAGGATGCTTGCTAAACATCTGGATGCTTTCATTACATCATGTTCTTGTGGTTAGAAGATGCCCCTCTGTTGGTGTAGCCAGAATAAACTTTTTGTTGATGCTGTGATGAATAATGTTTTCTTATTTTCACCAATTATTTTCCTCCTGTCATCCATATTGGTGGTGTGAAATCTAAAGTTGGTTCACATGTTTTCTTCAATTGGACTGCAGGGATTTTCTTCCATGACTTTAAGATACCATGACTTCGGGTCAAGTTTAATTTACTTTTTGTGCGAAGTGCAAGCATTTTTCTTTGCCCTTTCACCGTGTTCTGAATTTATTTAGCTTTAATTTTTTTGTTTTTTGAATCGTTTAAAAATAAATTTTTTTAAAAATATTATTTTAATATATTTTTAATCTCAAACACATGGATTAACAAATGACTTCGTTGGGGGCACTGATACTTTATTTTTAAAAATTAATTTTTTTTAATTTTTTAATTTAATATGTTGATATTAAAAATAAATTTTTAAAAATAAAAAAATATTATTTAAATTTATTTCTAATAAATGAAAAGAAAAATAATTATTATAATATCAAACAAATATTTAATTTTTAGATTTGAAGCGAGTAGAGAGGAAGCATAACCTATCTTTCATAGTTTTGTTTTTATTATTTTTGTTAAGAGTCTATTTATTTTTATATTTTAAAAATATTTTAAAAAAATTAAATTTTTTTCTTGGTTTAATTATTTTTAATATTTTTAAATTATTTTGATGTACTGATATTAAAAATTAATTATAAAAATTAAAAAATTTATTATTTTAATATATTTTTAAATAAAAAATATTTTAAAAAATAATCATTATCACGAATATAAAATCTCTTAAAACAAGATTAACATCACAAGAATTATGAAATAAAATTGAAATGATGAGGGAATGCATAATCAAAATAGAGAGGAATTGATCAAATCATTTAATTTAAAAAAATTAATCACATCATTTAATTTAAAAGTGGTAATTAAAAGTAGTAGAAGTTATGATATATTGAAATAATATTTTTTTATTTTATAAAATTTATTTTTAATATTAATATATAAAAAATCTAATTTAACTTTTATTTTAAAAAAAATAACAAAATAATAATAATTTAATCATAATCCAAACATGAATATAATCATCATTTATAAAAAAAAAGCTATCGATGACTTGGAATTCGCATATAAAGAAAAGAATCTCTAAAATAGGAAAGAATCTCTATAATAGTAGAGTATAATAATTACTTTATCCGGGCATAAATATCTGTCACCTCATGAATTTAATTTTTTATAATGGATAGAGCCCGTAGAAAATGAGAGCCTAATTATTTAATTTCTAAATTAGAAATTGAATTTACTGAAACAAGCGGGAAGCATGTGATGACCAAGCCAAACTTGGCAGCAACCACTCTCCGCCACCTAACATCGCCTCTCCTCTCTTATTCTTAATTGCCCGCCCGCCCGCCTGCCCACACTAATTAGTATTATTCAGTTAATTACCTCTCCATCTCTTTCCCTATTTTTGATCTCCGGCATTCAGTAATGTGGAATCTTCTATTAACTGCAGCCATAGCAGGATCCACTGGTTTTATAGCCAAACACGTCTTTACTAACCATCATTCACCATCTGAAAAATGCGAGCAAGAGGAAAACCTCCAAGAATCTCCTGCTTTTGACTCTCCGCTGGTGACAAAAGAATGTCACGGATACGAGAGAAATTGTGATCAGGAAGGAATTTTTAGGTTTTCGAGTTCTGCTTCTGGTTCCAGAGGAAAGAATAAAAAAAAATCGTGTTTGAAGGAGAAATCAGGGGTTTCGTGTCGTAGATTGAAGTTTGCGACTGAAAATGTGAAGAGATCTGGTGGTTTGAAAGGGACTAGTGGAAGAAAGTCGTGTGCTTGCTTGAAGAAGAAAAGAACTGGTAACTTCAGGACTGTCAATTGTGGATTTCTTTTTAATGCTGTTTTGTCTGTTTAGGTGATAGAGGGATGAAAAATGAACAGAAGAAATGAAAGCCTGGTGTTTATTCAAGGAGCAGTTGTCCCATCGTGTTAAATTTAGGGTTTTGTTAACCAAAGATAGGGTTTTTACTACAAATTTAATTAATTGAACTAAAGAAAGTAATGGATAGAGCTGGGTTTTTGAACAACATATATATATATATATATATATATATATATATATATATTTTTTTTTTTTTGCATTGCATTAGATTATGCTTTGTTAAATAGAAATTGCAAGGAAGTGATTTGTAGGTAGATTATCTAATAATTCAAGCATAAAGAGATTCTTGACTTCTAAGAGTACAAGGGTGATTAGGAACTCATCTTTTTTTAAAAGGAAATGTGATTGAAGATGGGGTCTGTTGTCTTGTAAAGACAGTGATGGGGTATTCTAATTTAAATGTATAAAGAAATGTGTCATTCTTTTTAATTATTTAACAAAAAGTTCAATTCACTTGTTAAATCATGTTAAAGTTCCTTATTAAAATGTAAAAGAAATGGTTGATATGTTGATGAAAAGAAAATTGCAGCAATGTTGGGCCATTGATTTTGGACATCATGAGGAAAATTTATTCTCAATCGAATATATCTTGCCTACCGCAAGAGCATAACTATACTGTAAGGATTATAATAATGAAATGTATCTGGCTTGCCTTGGTGCTCGCTTAATCAGCATCAGGACTCCTAACCTTACCTTTTGCTCGGGTACTTGAAGAGCATTTTATATGAAAGTGAACCACAAATCCATCAATCATTGTTCACGGTTGTATTGTCTGCTCTCTATGGAACTTGGCATATCAATAGCATCTGTATTGTGATGTAATATCATCTAGTTAGTAGTAGATGGTTTAAAGTTGGTTTTAATGGCATATATATTTCATAAATAGACAACAAATGGCTGTAAATCATTCTATGTTCTCCAAGAATTGTCCCTATATTTTAGTGGACTTGCATCTGTGCTAATTTTGTTGGTTTACATTATATGAAAGTAATTGTCTTTTTACAATTCTGTGTTTGAATTTGTTCTGAATAGTTGTGGAACAATGATGGTGACATGATTATTTACGTTGTTCTATATGCAGAAAGCTCTTTGTTTGGTCGGGGACTTGGTGTTGGAATCATGTACATGATGTCTGCTGGGAAAGCTGAGATCAGTAAGCTGAGCACTGCCATGGATGAGACGTCAAAAACCATTCATGAATTAAGAACTGAACTCTATAAAAGAAAATCTACCCAGCTTGCTACAAGCTCAGAAAATATTAGTACTGAGCAAATGCAACTAGTGGTTAATAGAATAAGCATGGTGGATAGAGACCCCAATGATATGAAATTGTGTGGGCTTACTATGGCTGATGATGTTGAATGCCCGAGCAGTGTTCTTACTGAAGAGCCAGAGCCAGCGGTGCTTGAAATGGATCAACTGGAAGCAGAGTTTGAGTCTGAACTGCAAAAACTTCCCTGGTCCAGCACTGAAACTTCTGGCCATGAAATAACAAGGCTAAATCTTGGCAAGGTGAGTCATTCAAGTACCTCTGCGATCCTTTCTGTAAATTTACTTAATGCTTGAAAGTGTGCTTCGGTAGCTCTCTGAACCTGCATTGGAGACTCAAGATGGAATTTTTTTTTTTTTGCTTTTTGCCAATTCTTTATTTTATGTATTTCACCTAAACTTTTATAGGCCATTAGCATAATATAATTCCTTTCAATGCATGGTCTACCATATTTCATTTTAATACTGGTTGACAAATAAGAGATTATAGAATGAAAATGAGAATCAATTATTAGGTATGCTTCCAGTAATGCTTACTAAAACTGATATTGACTTGTTAATGCTAGAGTTTGTTTCATTTGCTACATTTATGATATCCTTTACTTGGAGCTTGTACATTACTAATTAAAGTTGCAGCAGAAGTCCAGTGTTTTTCGTTCTTTTGTCTACCTTCTGTTCTATCATGTCTTGTTTTTTAAATCATTCTTGCTGGGCACTGGGTTGTGCTATCATTAGAAATGTCTAGTTATTAAATTTCTATAGTGGAAAATTTATCCATATGGTAGTGGATTCTGGACGAGCGTTTCATGCTAGTACCACCTGGTCATATGCAGCAATAGTTGGGCAAACAGTTTGCAAACTGATAGTAAGACAATACAACCTCAGTACATGCAAAAGTTACAGGTATCTGATGTAGGACCAGGTGAGAAGAATTAGGTTGGAGAGAAGGGGGGAAGAGGATGGAAATAGAGGAAGTGAAAGGAGAGAAACCTGAAGAATTGGAGAGGACAAGTGAACTAGAATTCAGTAATCAATATTCATTCATCTACACTCAAAGCAGAATTAATTTCAAGAACAAATCTTATTTCAGATTAAATCCCTGCCGAGGATATCATACAATTAATTAAGGAATTCACGATCCTTGGCTGGTTCTCCATCATGTAACAACCATGGTACTTTCAGTCTTAGTAGTCAGAAAATGTGCTGTGATCGGGCCTTAAAGGTAAGAAGAATTGCCTCTTTTAATGGAAAAGCTGTTGTGCAGGCTGAGGTTTCATCTGAAGGATTTTGTGAACTGGAGGGGGCGGATGATGTTTCTTACCAACGCGACGGGGTATTGCCATCTGAATTGGATAACAAACTTTGCCATTTGCTTATTGAACAACAAGAAAACCAAATCATGGGGCTGGAATCCGAATTACATTTGGCACAATCCCAACTCCATGAGAAGGAAGCTGAACTTCAAGCATTGAAGGACTGTGTAAGACGCCTGACTGAATTCTCTCTGTCAACTATATCAGGCAAGTTTTTTCACCGCATTTATCATTTCTCAAAAAATATTTAGTCTGATTATTTACCCCTGTTATTTATCATGGCATTGTTATGTGAAATTCAAAGCTGCTCCCTCTGAAGCTTTGCATTGTTCCTCAGATGATGAAGTTGAGGTACAACCTGAGCTAGGATGCAACACTGAATGGGATAAAAATAGCCAGGTGGGATCCGAGTCAAGAAAATCAATGGTTGGGATGAAAAGACCTATTGACACCGCGTAGTGTGGTTGGTATTTAATACGATACTTTATCTGTATGGGGGTAAGAAGGTAAAATAGTAGCAGTCATAGGATGCCGTCTGATTTAGTGCTATGGGTGGGTCAACATTAATCGAACTTAGGGTTCTCCATGCATGCGCATCCCCCACCTCTGTATCTAGCATGAGCAGCCCTCCAATGTTTGTATTGGTCTAGTATCGGACTGCAGAAACATGTGGTAGGATTTTTTTTTTAACTTGCAGTCTGCATGATTGTTTATTTATTTATGTTTCTTCTATCGTGATATCTTTAATTTTATGTCTACTGTCTAGAAATCAACCCCTTTCACTAATAATAAAAATGATTCCTGATTGACTTTTGCTAGCCTGCCAGCTTGTTGGGCAAAGCTCCTTTTTTTTCCTCTCCAGAAAGGAAACCTGAAACTTCAGTTGACCTTTTGTTCTCTTCTCGGGAAAGATCATTGCTCATTAGTCTATTTGACATTGCTGAATTACTTCATTACACTTAAAGCTACTGTTCTTATTTGGGTGCTCTGAGGATAAAATTGGAAAAGTACAAGGCTAGATAAATTCATGGTACGATGGTGGTTGCTTGTGCAGAGACATTATAGATTGGTGGAGCCATGGTGGGGTGCGGACAGGTTTCCCCTCGCTGATCCTATGAAGATGGGGAGATGACCCCATTTTACATTTGCGACCTGTGAATTTTCATTTTCCCTACAGGATGATAAAAAGCATCACACTTGTCACCGTGGCCACTTTCTTTATTGAAATGGTTGTAGGCGAAACATGGAGAGCACTGACAGGTTGGAAGGCCCTAAGATTTCAAAAGTCTCAAACCTAGACAGACAG
>Ga0325411_1009408_pt1 | contig 10457 bp, 7 predicted proteins | sample PopdelMetagenome_13_FD_206181 | JGI IMG/M metagenome (GOLD analysis project Ga0325411, IMG submission 206181) | Populus deltoides microbial communities from Bellville, Georgia, United States - Xylem-PdIQD-R4 | ecosystem: Host-associated > Plants > Phyllosphere > Stem > Wood/Secondary xylem...
CCAAGATCTACAGCTCCAGATATGACCCAATTACCGAACAGTGTTCCAGTTTGGACTGCACCAGCATCTCTTTTCTAAGTTTGGCCATCTCTTTGTCCTTTCAATTTCAGTACTTCAACTCATCAATTAATTCTTTCATTTATGTGATAGGCCTGCATTTAAGATGAACATTTACCATAAATTAAAGTTATCTTATATTATTAGATATGTTATTATAAAACATGCTTTAGTTAAGGAGTTATTGATACTTCAAGTGCAAAATGATGATATAAAACCTTGATAAAAATGCACTTTTAAGTACTAATCAGCAATCTCTTCTACATCGGGGTAAAATTTCAGCCCTTGATTGAGTTGGCAAGGATGTTAACCGTTGGTTCAAAGTAGCCTCCCTGAGTTGCCAAATCTGCTGGAAAAGGGCTGCCTGAGTTGACCTCTTCACGCTGTTGTCGGCGTCTCCATGCTGTCATTCATTCTAAAACGTTCATATGGGGTTGTAGAGGAACTGCAGGGGATCCGTTTCGTGCAAGTTTTGATTGATTTGATGGAGAAATCAAGCATTAAATGCACTTACAAAGTAGGCTCCCACGTTGTTTCTTTCGGGTAAAACGAGGAAGACAATAAACAGTAACCAGACGACACGTCGTCTAGTCCTTTTTTTTTTATAATGTAAAATGGCATTGTTTTGGATTGAATTGGAGATTTAAACTGATTTTTAATTTAGTCCTCCAACTTTCAATTTCTTTCAATTAACCCCTAATTGACCCTAAACTTTGGATTTAATGTAATTAAGTCCCTGATGAACTTCAATTGGAACCCCGAAGTTACGCGCCTTTTACAATATGGTCCTTGGTCTTGGATTTTGTCCATTTAACCCCTAATTGACTATTAAACTTTCAATTCCTTTAATTTCACCCCTAGTTTTTGTCAATTAAGCCCCTAAATTCTGACGCCTTTTGCAGATTGGTCCTTGGTTGTCAATTTCTTCAATTTAACCTCTAATTGACCTCAAACTTCAATTTTCTTGCAATTTGGCCCCTAATGTCAATCAATTAACTAGGAAAGAAAATTAAATTTGGTCTCTTAAAATTTTAATTTCTTCAATTAAGCTCAAATTAGGCTCCCAAACTTAATTTTTCACCAATTAAGCCCCAAATAAAATTAATTTGACCCATTTAAAGTATAATTAAGTCCTTGTACTTAATTAAATCCTTCAATTGGACCCAAATTAATTCTTAAACATAATTAAAATTTAATTTGGCTCATGATTAAATCAAATTGGCCCATTAAAAATTTAATTATGTCATTGGACTTAATTTTTATGCAAATTCATCCAATAATAATTTAATTTGACCTTGAATTTGCATTTTGTCTCCATTTTAGGGCATAATAGGGTATAATTAGGCCTTAAATTTCCTTTAAGAATTACAGCTTGATTTCCCGGCCTGCTTTCTCCACGTTGCCAACCTTTATTTTATTTTTATTTTTATTTTGAAAAAAATGTGAATTTTGGAGAATAACCCAGAATTGGGTTATGAAATCACTAATGGTGTTACGATATGTATAATATAAACTCAATATGGACTTCAATGCTTACATTCAAGAAAGTTTGATATTAACATGTCTTGTTATTTTTGTCTTATTAATTCTTAATACCTTACTTGTTAAATGATTAATCTATATTTGTGTTGTATAGCACTTGGTACAACAAATGTTTGACACTTTCATAACCAACCGTATGGTATAACCTACACCTGTGCTATGAAAGGAACTTGATTTGTTGTTAACATAAGTAGTATCATGAATTCCTGATAATATTTAAAAGTTTGGTGTTACATAAATAAAATAATTAATATGATCATGTTAATAATTTATAATAAGTTATTAATGACAAATCATCCTATTGGAACCTCCTTTGTGTGTGGTTTCCAGTTGAGTAATAAAAAAAAGTTTATATTATACTTATTTGAAATACAATTAGTGGATCATCTAACCTTGACAACTGTTTTTATCATTGTTTAATCTTCACATTAATCTTACATCTCTAAATTCTCTTTAACTCATTATTATTATTATTATTATTATTATTATAGTTAACCTCCTTGTGGTTCGACCTCGGTCTTGCCGGGTTATTTATTACTTCGACACTCCTGCACTTGAGAGAAGACATCAATCTTTTGGTTGTATCAATTAACTTCGTTATAATTTTATACTACTTGTTTGCATCTCTTTATAGGTGTAGGGTAGAAGTGATAATTGCATATAACTTTGGCTCTTCAAGGCAGGTTCTTGTTGAGTCAAGTTGTAAATCATTCAAATATGATTTTAACGTATCTTGGGAGGTGTCCGCATCAGTTGGTATAATAGCTTGTGCTATTATCAGGTTATATCTCTTTAATATTAAGTTTATGTCATTTCTTGATTTTTTTTCTTCCTAGTTTCGGCTAGGGTCTTGTTTCTTACAAAAAAATCTTTTATTATTTCAAAGTTTGCTTCAAACCCTGTATAAAGAAATCATCTCACTTAGTTTCTTGATTTTTCCAAACACATCAAAGAAAAATTATGTGCTTGATCTTCATCTTCTATCTTTCTTGATTTTGGCCTAGAGTAAAAAAAATAAAAAGGAAAAGAATAATGTTCTTGTTGAATTGTGTGGATAAAAGAATACAGGAAAAGTTGAAGAAAAACTTAAAGAATTGATTGAATTGACAATTTAACGCATAATCGAATACAAGCCCTTGAATTTTAGAGGTGGCTGAAAGTTTCTTGAATAGTTTTTTTATTTTGATGAATAGGTACATACCAAATCTTGGTATTGTCAAATTGAGTTCTTGTTTGTCTTGGATTATCTTGCCTTGTTTCATTAAAATTTGGTTAGTATAGATTTTTCTTGCTTTATTTTAATTGTTTTCTTGAAATTCTTGAAGTTAAATCTTGACTTTTTGAATAGTTAGTTTTCTTTAAATCTTTAATATAAACTCCATTACTTTTATTTTGTATCTTCTTTTCATCATTATATTTCACTCAAATTTACATTGCTATTCATAAATTTATCCTCTAGTTTTTTGTATTAGTTTCATATATTTCTTGAGTCTTCATTATTATAAATCATTACATTGTTTTGATTGATTATTTGATAAGTTACTAGGTTACTTTTAAAAAACTAAGTAAAAATGTTTGGGGATGAGGTATGGTGAGATGAGGTGAGGTTGAGTTTTTTGGTAGGTACAATTCCTTTAAAGTGCAAACCACACCTCACTAAAAAGCTAAAATACATGTTTTTTGTTGCTTTTTATATGGATCCCACTAAAAAAACCCAACTACACCTCAATCTTAAACATACCCTAAAGAAATAGTGATTTAAATGGTATAATAAGATTATTAGAGTGAAAAGCCTAATTGAATTGTGTGAAACACGAGTGGAATGACATTAAATCGAGTGCAAACATGTGAGGGGGTGTGTGAGAAAAGTTTTCTTTACTACTAACCTATATTGTAAGTATTCACAATATCATTAAAAAGTATGACACAATTAAATGTGAAGGACCTTATAGAAAGACAAGATAAGTTAGAGGTGATGATGGATGCTTTGATGGGAAAGATACATAGATTGAATACTAAGATGATTAATAAACATAATGTTCCTTATCATAAGAGAAAAGAGGTTAAAAGGTCTACTAGACGAGCACTTTCTCATCTAGATAAATGTGTATCTAAAAACTCCAATGATGATGTAGTTAATCATGGAAGGAAGTCTTGCACACATTAAAATCCCTTATATGAGACACGACTAGAAGAGATTTTATGGTAGATTTTGGTCATGATAGGAATATTGATGATCAAAATGGTATAGATCATAATTTGGGTAGCTTAAAACTTAAAATTCTAGCATTTCATGAAAAGAATGATTCAGAGGCTTAATTAGATTAGGTAAAAGAAGGTGGAATTTGTATTTGATTATCATCAATATTCAGAGAAAAAGAAGGTAAAACTAGTTGTAATTGAATTCATTGATTATGCTATTATTTGGTGGGATCAATTTATTACAAGTAGAAGCTAAACAAGCCTTGTTACAAAATAATAGTAAGGATGTGAGGTTGAGTAAAAATAAGGTGAGTCAAAAATGTAAAACACTAAATGGTAGAGTTTTGTCTATTAAAGACAAATTTGAAGGTTTCGACCAAAAAAAAAAGGGAGAAGGCCTAGTGTGGAGAGAAAAAAGAAAGGATGAGAAAAGAAAAGTGAATAGAAAAAATGAGAAAACACTTTAATTTTTATGTAAAACAATGTGATCTTACACATGCTTATTTTTTTGATATGCCTATGATTTTACTGTTGTATAAGGAGGCATACTTTTACACTAACAAAATTGATTCTTATGTTCCTAATGTTTATGTTTCTTTGTTACAAGAATTTGAAAATATATTTCTTGATGAAATTCCAAGTAGATTGCCACTTCTAAGAGGAATAGAACATCAAATTGATCTAGTATCAGGTTCAACTATTCCTAATAGACTAGCCTATAGAAGTAATTATGAGGAAGTAAAGGAGCTTTAAAGGCAAGTGGAGGAGTTAATATCAAAAAGGTATATTTGAGAGAGTATGAGTCCGTGAGATGTTCCTTTACCTTTAGTTTTCAGTACCTAAGAACGATGGTACTTGGAGAAAATGTGCCTGATTATAGAACAATCAATAACATAATGGTTAAAGTATAGATATCTTATTCCTAAATTAAATGATATGCTTTGTGAATTGCATAGGTCTTGTTTATTTTCCAAAATTAATATTAAAAGTGGATATCATCATATTATAATGAAAAAAGATGATAAATGAAAAACCACTTTTAAAAATAAATTGGTTTATATGAGCGGTTTGTCATGTCTTTTGGACTTACTAATACACCTAATACTTTTTATGAGATTGATGAACTATATATTGCGTGTATTCATTCGTAGGTTTCGTAGTTATTTATTTTGATGATATATTGATTTACAGTATAGGATTAGGTGAGCATATAGATCATTTAAGATAGATACTTGATGTGTTTAGAAAGGAAAGTTTGTATGCTAATCTAAAAAAGTGTGACTTTTGCATAGAAAAGATTGTTTTTCTTTGATATGTTGTTAGTGCAAAAAAATTGAGATGGATGAAGCTAAGGTTAAGGTTATAAAAGAGTAGCTTACACCTAAGACGGTAAGTGAGAAGTGCAAAGAATTTGTGATGGGTGCATAACACGTAAACAAGTTAAATCTAAAGTGATGCCTTATGAGTTATATACACCTTTACCTGTTTCTAAGGAATCTTGGATTGATATTTTTATGGACTTTATTTTGGGTTAAGGAAGGGAAGAGACCATATTTTTTTGTTATAGATAGATTTTCTAAGATGACACATTTCATATCTTGCTATAAAACTTATGAGAAACAAATATAGTAGATCTATTCTTTAAAGAGGTATTTTGGTAACATCGGGTTGTAAAGAGCATTGTATCTGATCTAAATGTCAAGCTTTTGAGTTATTTTTGGAAGGTTTTTTGGGGTAAGTTAAGAACTAAACTTTTATTTTTTACAACTTGTCATCCAAAAATAGATGGTCAAACTAAAGTAGTAAAAAGAACTTTAACTTAATTATTAAGAGCTATAATTCAAAAAAATCTTAAAAATTTAGAAGATTGTTTCAATTTATTGAATTTGCATATAATCATAGTGTGTATTCTACTATTAATTATTTTTTATTTGAGATTGTTTATGGTTTTATCTGTTGATGAAATAGTTAGTCTTGATGGTAATAAAAAAACTTAGGTGGTGAAAGACTTATATGCAAATATACGACAACAGATAGAGAAAAAAAATGAGCAATATATGTTCAAGACTAATAAAGGATGTAAATTAGTAAAGTTTGAACAAGAAGATTAGGTTTAGATGAATATTAGGAAGGAAATGTTTCTTGAATAAAGGAAATCAAAATTGATGCCTTGAGAAAATGATTATTTTCATATTATATAGAGGATTAATGACAATGCTTGCAAAATAAGATTGTTTAAGGTCAAGTTCTTTCGATGAGAGAAGGAATGGTGCGATCCAAGTAACACCAAAAGACCTGTTAGAGGTTCCAGTTGGTCTAATGATAAGACTCAAGGCTAAGAGGTTTAATTAGGCTTTCATTGGATTTCATCAAGAAATATGGGCTAAAGCAGACTTCGAAAAGATATCAAATAATAAAGTACAAGCCTTGATTAATTTATTTCATGTTCAAGAAAGACTTGTAGGTGGGCATTCAAACATTACAAAATTATTAGAATAAAAAGATTCAAATCATTTTTGATCTTTCTCTACTATTTTGGTCATAAATGGAGTTACAGAATGACTTTTAATCCTATTCTAGTTGCATTGGAAATTATACATTCATATCTTTCCATTGATATATAACACATTTTCTAATTCAATAATATAATAAAGAAACATGCATTTAAGGTTGAGCTTTAATTTTGCCATTAGATTACAAAAATGACTTTAGCTTTATTTAGATTAGTTGACTATTGTTTTATTTATCTTTTAGTTATTATTAGTTCTTTTAGAGCTATTATGGTCTTTATTTAAATTTGATTTTATTGGATTATTATTTATCCATATTTATTAGAGATATCTTATTATACTTAGGATTTTTCCTAGTGTAAATACTTTTTTGTAGAAAATTTTTGAAAAAAAAACTGTTTTTAATAAAGATATCGACGTTTTTGCTATCTTTCATATGATTGAGTGATTTCCATACTAAGTTCTTAATTGAACTTACAAACTTTTTGAATAATTGATTAACTTCATTATAATTTTATACTACTCATTCACGTTTTTTTTCTAGGCTTAGGGTATGAATGATTATTGCGTATAACTATTGGTTCTCCAAGGTAGGTTCTTGTAGGGTTAAGTTTCAAACCATTCAAATATGATTTTAATGTATTTTAAGAGGTGTCCACGTCATTTTCTATCTCATTTTTTTTTCTTATTAGTGATCAAATAGTTACATTTAATGTTTTATATATGTTATATAAACTTGAAAAAAATATTAATAAGTGATTTTCCAGCTTATTTTTCATGGCATAGTTAAACACTGAAAAATATTTTTTTAATTAATTTTCTATGACACTATTAAACATAAAAAAAAAAACAACCATTTTCCCAAATAAACTTGCTTTCTAGCAAACAAGGCCCAAGTATAATCAATTCAACTTTCATAAAAATTAAAGCATTACATGGTCAGATAAATCAACAATTTACATCAATTATTCATTACTCAACAAATCTTTACAAAATATTTTTTTTATTTATAAAGAGTGCTACAGGGGATATTTCAATAAATTATATAGTAAAAGGGTAAAATGAAAAGAAAATATCACCACCTAATTTTAAAAAAACAAGAAAACCTTTAACTAGTATTTTAAAGATTCTAGGTAAAGCCAACATCCACCATGCACCATACAAAGTCTCCACATAACAACTCTTCTAATCAAGCCACCACCATGACAGCCTTAATTAACACAGTGCTTATGTATCAAGGTTTTCTTCAACATAATCAATCAAACCAACAAAACTTTTCACATAATTACTAAGAGTACATATATAGGTATTCACATAAAATATTCAACACTATGATTAAACCATTACTTCTTTGATGAACCAAAATTAACTTGATCCTCATAGACCAATCATGGAAAATTAATTTATAACCCTGTTCCATCTTAAAGTAATCTTTCTAGTGGCTTCAAACTCTCGAGGGTGCCACTTAATATGTGGTCCCTGATACTTCAATATATCATACAAAGCTTAAAATTACTAAAAATCATATAAGAAGAATGTTAAATAAGTCAGAGGGTTAGAAAATACCCTAAAAACCATTAGAATTCGGTTAGATTAATGAAGCTACGTATGGTTCATGCGCTGACACCATTAGAATTACTAAAACCCTTTTATCTTGTTTGTTGTTAGTGCATGAGCCACACCACCACCTAGGTTGTCAATTATGTTTTGGTTGATGACTCTAGAATTGAAATTTATTGTCCAATAAGAAGAATAGAACGTCAACTAGAACAAAATTGACAACCTTGTGTGATGGTATGGGAGTTGTGGTTTCGGGCTTAGTGTCCACACACACACACAACACATGACTCCATAATGAAATGCCAAAATGCTCTAAAATCAAAATTTATCATTCCAATAAAAAAAAGAACATCAATCATAACAAAATTTATAATTTTGGGGTAGTGGTGTGGGTGTTGAGGTTCCAGGCTTAAATGATGGTCGTTTGTGTTTTGTAATGGTAAAGAGAAATGAGTGTTTGTGCTTTGGCTTGGTGTTGTAGTTGTGGAAAGAACTAGGTGCTTATAGTTATTGGTTTGAGTTAAAAGGTGTGTGCACGAGATGAGGTGATGCTATGGTGTTCAAATGTTATTGGTTTTGGTGAGAGGTTAAAGAAGATGAAGGCTAGATATTAATAAGTCCAACTGTTATGGAAATGGGAGAAGCATAAGGATTGATGGTTATCAGTTTCAGTTGTGGAGGTTAATGGTTTCTAATAAAGATTAAAGGTTGAAAGCGAGAAGGATCTTGTTAATGAAGTTGGTGAAAAGAAAATAGGAGAGTGAAGATGCTATGCTGCAATGTGTTCTCCATTTGTTTTAGAGCTTTTTTAATTTTATTTTCTTTTTTCTTTTTTGACGTTTTGTATATCTAATCTCTATTTTTCTTTTTATTTTTTCTTCTCTTTCTTTTTTTCTCTCTTCTTATTTTTTTTCTAGACGACAACATGCTCTCCTTTTTTTTAGTGTTTTTTCTTTGTTCTTTTTAATGTTATGTATATACGATCTCTCTTTCTTGTTTTTTCTAGGCAACAACGTGTTCCCTTTTTTGTGTTTTTCTTTTTCTTTTTAATGTTTTGTATATCTGATATCTCTCTCTTTCTCTTTCTTTCTTTTTTATTCTTTCTCTTCCACTCCTTTTTTTTCCCTAGGTTGTGTATTTCTTTTCCTCTCCTCTCTTTAGTAGGAGAAATTACTTAGGCGAGGAGTCAAGTTTTTCCTAACCCACTTTAGTCCCAATTTTAAACATCAAAACAAGCAAGAAGTTAATATTTTGATGGTATTATAAATTTATTGTTTCCTATATAATAACAGAAATAGTAAGAATTATAGATAACATATGTGCATAAAAAAAAGAAATTGTTACATGAATAAAAAAACATAAAGAGACGAGTCATATGTTATTGTTGTTACCAAGGCTGTTTATTTGGTGCCAAAAACATTCCATGCTATTGGTAGGAAGATCACTAAAAGATATAATGAAATAAAATAAAGATAAGTAATGAAATATCATAAAGAACAACTTAAATAAAGGATCTTGAAATTTAATAGGCTGAAAAAGTGCAACTAAAATAAAGGAATAAACATGATGCAAAAGAGATGGCGTTGTGTGAAAAACTTTTGACAAAAGAAAAACACTTAGGCCAATGTTATTCAATATAAGCAGATGGTTAAATGAGCAAAGAAAATTGTTTTCCCATTAAATAAATTTTTTGGAAATAACTTTTCTTAAATAAAATAAATTGTCTAAGCCATCAATAACATAGATGTCATGAATGAACAAAAAGAAATATTCTTATGAAACAAAATTAGCAACATTATAGCAAAGGAATGATAAATATATATATATATATATGTGTGTGTGTGTGTGTGTGTGTGTGTGTGTGTGTTGGTTGTTAAAAAATGAACTTTGCAGAAAAAAAGAGAAAATTATTGATTTAATGTTGAAGATTGAAAAAGAATCAATTAACAACTTCGTAAAAGAAAAACATAGCAAGGAAAAAAAGATGGTTGTTAATTAAGTGAACGTGTTACAAAATAATATTTTGTTCATAATCAAATATAGATCAAGAATCAAGGGTCCATTTGCTTGGATTATCATTAAATCAACACAATTTTGTCGAAAGAGAGTTTCGGTCCAAAACCAAATGCTAAGATTAAAACACTTAAAAATATGTTATTGATAGACGAAGACCCTAGATTATTGTCTAATGATATCATGTGATTGTGAAGATGTAAAAAAAATGAAATAAAGCATGTCAAAAACTCGTAGCAAAGGCAATGTTCTTGGGAAGAACATGAAGATTACCAACCCATATTTTTGCCCAGAAATGTATCAACTTACTGCCAAACCCAGAAATACATACCAAGTTTCAAAACCAAATCCTTTTTATTCACACAAACCACATTGTCATAGTCATATATATTTGAATCAAAACAAACGACAAAAAACAATAAATCATGGAAAATATGCATGAAATCCCATTTCCCAAAATTGACAAATAAAACAGCAAACTTATCCATGCAATTTGAATTAAAAAATGATTTTCAAAACATATTTTGGTCATGGCCAAAGCCTTATAAACCCAGGATTAACAACATGGTTTAT
>Ga0325411_1009411_pt1 | contig 10452 bp, 11 predicted proteins | sample PopdelMetagenome_13_FD_206181 | JGI IMG/M metagenome (GOLD analysis project Ga0325411, IMG submission 206181) | Populus deltoides microbial communities from Bellville, Georgia, United States - Xylem-PdIQD-R4 | ecosystem: Host-associated > Plants > Phyllosphere > Stem > Wood/Secondary xylem...
AAAAATAGTTTTTTTAATTACACTATCGAATCATAAAACCATTATTTTTTCAAGTATTATACACCATATCTTTCTTTTTCAATAAGTGGTATCAAAACTTAAGTTTGATTATTTAACATGGGCAATTTAATTTTTCCACTTTAATATCCTAGATTGACAAAGAGCAACTATCAAACTTGGTGTATTTGAGTAAAAACTTGGCTGGGTTCTCAAGATGTATGAGAAACGGTTGAAAAAAAGATTTGATGAGTTTATAGATGGAATAATGTTGACTTCAACTTAAAGAGAGGTCATGCAAAATGCACGAAGAAAGGATCAATTAGCACTAACAATTATCCACCAATGTCTGGATCGCGTCACTTTTGAGATAGTAGCTAACACAACCACTGCCAAGCAAGTATGAGAAGTTTTGCAAGAATCAAACCAAGGAGTTGACAATATGAAAAATGTACGTTTACAAAAACTACGTGGTGACTTTAAAAAGTTACATATGTTTGAATCAGAGAATATTTTAGAATAATTTGCAAGAGTATTGGCCATATACAATCAAATGAAGAGATATAGGGAGAGGATGGAAGAGACATGTGTGGTAGAGAAGATTCTACGCTCGCTGCAACAGAAGTTTCATTATGTTGTGGTCGTGATAGATGAGTCGCAAAATATGGATTTTCTTTCAATTTAAGGTCTAATGGGAAAATAAAAACTCCATAAAAAAATAGTCAATGAGATTCAAGAAGATGTGGGTGCACAAGCACTTTTTTCAAAGCAAGATGATTCTGGATATTCTCATAGAGAAGGAGGAAGAGGAAGATTTGGAAAAGGAGGCTGAGGCAGCCTCAACAGATCAAACAATCGATCGAATGAAGAGAACCAATTGACCAGTTCAACTCGCAATAGCAATTCAAGATCCAGATTTGACAGCAAGTTTGACAAATCAAAAGTTAAATGCAATAATTGTCAAAAGACATGTCATTATGCTAATGATTGTTGGAATCCAATCAAGAGGGTTAAGGAGAATGCAAATCTTATGATAGAAAAAAAGAACGAAATCACTCTATTACTAGTATATGATGAGAAAATACAAGAAAAAAAGAGCCATTATTTACGATACTTTATATATATATATATATAGGTTTTTTTGGCATGCTTGGATGGATTTGTTAGTTCAAGGGTGATCCAGCCACATCCTTTTGAGTCGCATCCCTATTTTTCTTACTTGTTAGTCGCCCGTTGCAAGGAAAATTATCTTTTTATTTTTTAAAAAAAATATTTTATATTTATGACAATAATATTCCTTATCTTCTTGTTTACATGTTATCATTTTAACAATTACGTGTTATCGTCATCCCTTTTCCCAATGTCATGTCGGCCTCACCATCTCTTTCATAAAAAAAGCATTATTTAATTTGTAAATGAGTAGAGTATATATATTTTACTTGTCTTAATTTCGTTAGTATATATATTTTTCTTATCGAGAACAGATTAGGACTATCCTCGAATGTCAGGCCATCAAGTTCCGAAGACTTTTTTTGCTGAAAAATAATTGAAAATGGTTAATTTAGAAAGGAAAAAAAAAATACTGTCACATTAATTTGCGGCTCAAGTTTTTTATATTCATGGAATATTTGCTTGTGGTTCAAATTTCATTGTAATCGAGCATATTAATAGATGGGGATTTTCTGGTGAGGAGCCTAATTTCATACGAAGATGAATTGAAAAGAAACTAATTTTAAACGGGTTGATGTTTTTCTACACTGTTTATTTTTTGTTTAACTTATCAAATTGGTAATATAAATTATAAAATTGAGTTAATCATATAAAAATAAGTCATAATAAATTAAAAAAATCAATCTCCAAAAAAACTTAAATATTAAATTAAAAAAATAAAAAAATAAATTTAAAAATAAAAAAACAAAGATGATGCATAATAAAAACAACATCTCTTTTAATTTATACTATAATATAATAATTATTCAAACCACTAGTTTTTCATCAACAATGGCAACATTATATACATGGTGAGTATAGATTAGATATTTAAAGTTTTATTTGACATGATTTATGAAATGTAATATTGACTTTGAATTACAATTAAAAGATCAATAATTAAGTAAAAAATATATTTAATCAAAATTGATTTAAAACAACTTTTTAGATTAAGTTGAAAGTATAATTGACTGAATTCTATAGCATTTTTTTTTTAATCAAAATCAAATTATTTATAACCAAACATAAAACTTTTTTTAAGTTAAAAAAAAACAGCTTAAATTATACCGAATGAAGTCCTTAGTATTTCTATTATTCTTATCATTCTCTCATGTCATTTTACATGACTGAAACGATTATAGAAATCAAGCTTTAGTTTTGCACTACTAAAAGCTTTGACTAGAGAATCCAATTCTTATAGCTTGACATTCAAGAATGATAAAATCTTTTGCTTTATTGTCTCGACATGAAGAATCCCTCCCACCGGTACAAAATGTAACGGAAGCATGTGTTATTCCTGCTCAAATCAACACAGAGCATATCTAGCCTAAAATCATAGAAAATATTCTGTCATTAACTCTGTTTTTAAGAGCTGATTCTAAGCTTAAATTATATAGCTGTAAATTGTAACGATAGCATAAAATCAGCTTCATCATTTACAGGTTTCTTATTCTACACTCTCAATTACTCTATACATAATGTAAACTTTCTATCAAATAAAAGTGTGTGGGAAATTTTAATTCATTGCAATCACAAGATATATCTGCTTCTGTTATATGGTATCAAGCTACCAATCTCTAACGAGTCACAGATCCAAATCGCCACCATGAGCTCCTCCGATCAAAATCTAAATTTTACTCTCAACACCCAACCTCTTTCTGCAGCAGATAAGCCATTAATTGCCCTCAACATCACAGCACAAATCAATGAAAAGCTTACTCCCTCCACCTTCCCTCAATGGCGTGCATAATTTGAAGCTCTCCTCGTTGGTTATGATCTACTCGATTACGTTGAAGGCACCATTCAATGTCTCTCATCTGCAGGTATAGAAGTTGATGAGCTGCGCAAGACCCACTGGGTTCAACAAGATAAGCTTATCCTGAGTGCTATTTTAGCCTTCACATCTTCTTCAATTACTCCACTCATTGCTGCAGCAAAGACTTCCCATGAAGCTTGGAAAAAACTAAAAAACCTATATGCTAACAGATCTAGAACTCGTGTTATGCAGTTAAAGGAAGAACTCAACTTAATCCAGCGAGGAAATCGGTAAATTCCAGAATATCTTTATACTGTGAAGTCCTTGGCTGATGAAATAGCCATTATCGATCATTCAATTTCAGAAGATGACCTAACCCTTTATGTGTTGAATGGCTTAGGTCTAGATTTTTGGGAGATTGCAGCACTGATTCAAACCAGAGAATCATCATTGACTTTTAAAGAGTTGCATGATCTTCTAGTTGGACATGAAGCATATTTAAGGCGGCTGGAAACTGTAACGCAGCAATTGGTTGCCTCTGCCAATTTCACGAAGACGAAACAATATGCTTAAAGGGGAAATAAATCATGGTCCTCCAACAATTACTCTAATACACGTGGACATCAAAGCTATCACTCAGGCCGAAACAATATTCAACGTGATGGATATCGATCTAACAACTATTCTGGCAGGTCAAATAATTTTAATAGGCGGTCCCAGCCAAAATGCCAAATTTGTGCCCAATTGGGCCATACTACTAAGTTTTGTCCTCAATATCACTCGCAGAATGCCTCTGACAATTGTGCAACAACTTCTACTGGAAAGGACAAAACCTGGTTGCTTGATACAACTGCCTCTCATAATATCACGGGTGATATTTCCAATTTATCTATTCATTCTGAATATGATGGGACTGATGAAGTAATTCTTGGTGATGGTTCAGGTTTGCCAGTTTCACACATTGACTCTTTGGTTTTACACTCACCTCATCGCACTTTTACATTGCGTGATACTCTCCGTGTTCCTAATCTCTGTAAAAATTTGATTTTTGTTCATCATCTCACCAAACAAAATAATGTCTTTGTTGAATTTCACCCATTTTATTTTCTCGTGAAGGACGAGATCACGGGGACGATTCTACTAAAAGGAGCATGTAACAATGGCATTTACACATTCCCCACCTTAATGACGGCGTCCAAAAAGGTTGCAAATGTGTATGAATGAACTTCTATTGATGGATGGCACAAGCATCTTGGGCATCCTACCCTTAAAATTGTCCATCATCTTGTTAAGAATTTTTCTCTCCCTACTTCATCAACCAACAAGTTGTCTTCATTATGTCATTCGTGTTCTATTAATAAAGCCCATCAACAACCTTTTCATGCAAATAGTCTTCAGAGTCACGAACCTCTTGAATTAATATATACAGATGTGTGGGGTATTGCAAATTATACTGTCATTGATGGATCAAAATATTACCTTATTTTTGTTGATCATTACACAAAATATATATGGTTCTATCCAATGATCACAAAATCAAGTGTTTCCGCAATTTTTCCACATTTCAAAAAATTTATTGAAACCCGTTTTCAAAAATCCATCAAAACACTATACTCCGACAATGGTGGTGAGTTTATAGCTTTAAAATCCTATCTTTTACATCATGGCATATCTCATTACACCACTGCTCCATACACTCCCCAACAAAATGGTGTCTCCGAACGTCATCACCGTCATCTTGTTGAGACCGGCTTTACGCTTCTTCATGATGCACACCTTGATTTTTCCTACTGGCCGTATGCTTTTCAAACCGCATCTTATCTCATAAACAAACAACATACCCCTCTCCTTAAAGGCAAATCCCCTTTTAAAGTTCTTTTTGGTCAACCACTAACTAAAAATTAAAAAATTTTGGTTGCATTTGTTATCCCCTAACACGACCTTATAACTCAAATAAAATGCAACCAAAATCAAAAGCTTGTCTTTTTCTTGGTTATTCCAAAACTTAGAATGCCTACCAGTGCTTTGACCCTTAAACCAAAAAATTATTTCTCTCCCACCACGCGCTCTTTGATGAACATCACCAACACATCAGCCTCTCTCATCTTGTATCCTTAGTGTCATCACAGTCATCTCCAGCAACTCAAAATCGTCTTCCTCTCTTTGATGCCCAGCTGACTACAATGCTTCCATCAGTGCTGTCCGGATCACCTGCCTTATTGATCTCTCACGAAGGTTCATCTGCCATTGTTGCGTCCCCCTCAGGTAATTTTGAATCTTGTGTCTCTTTACTTCCTGCTCCTTTGCTAACCTATACTTCCAGTATCACTCAACCACATCCTTCTCCTTCTCCACCTCCACCTCCACCTCCAAATTGAACTGGTCCTTCATTACCTTTATCATCATCATGCCCTACTGATACACATCTCCCTCCCGATCCTCATTTCCAAAACTCTAACTTCACAAATCCAACTCACCGCACTCACACCATGACCACCAGATCAATGAACATAATTTTCAAACCCAAACAAGTTCATACAGTATCCAAGCATCCCCTTCCTACAATCCTAGAACCAACGAGTGTAAACCAAGCCATTTCTCATCATCGCTGGCGTGAAGCTATGTCTACAGAGCTTACTGCTCTGATGAAACATGGGACTTAGGATCTCGTTTTACCATCTTCACATTGCAAACCCGTGGGATGTAAATGGGTATTCTGGGTAAAAAGGAAAGCTGATGGTTCAATGGAAAGATTTAAGGCCCGCTTGGTTGCTAAAGGCTATAATCAACGCCCTGACGTTGATTACCAACAAACTTTCAGCCCTATAGTTAAGCCAGCCACCATTAAAACTGTATTGTCACTTGCAGTAATGCATTCGTGGGATTTACGGCAGCTGGTTGTTAACAAAGCTTTTCTGAATAATGAACTGGCTGAGACTGTTTTTATAGTATAACCACCGGGGTTCAAGGATTTGTCTAAACCTGACCATGTTTGCAGGTTAAAGAAGGTGATTCATGGTCTTAAACAAGCCCCACAGGCTTGGTACACAACACTAAAAACTGTTATTCTCTAGTTGGGTTTTCATAACTGTAAGGCTGACTCTTCCCTTTTTGTTTACAGCAAAGGATCAAATCTTTGTTATCTCCTCGTATATGTTGATGATCTTATTATTACTGGAAATAATACTCTCCTTGTGGCTCAGATTATTTAGCAGTTGGGTGATATGTTCCCTCTTAAATATATGGGTCCTCTTTATTTTTTCTGGGGGTTGAGGTGATTCCTACCCGCACTGGTTTATTCCTCTCCCAACATAATTACATTCGAGAGTTGTTAGCTAGCACTTCTATGAGTGGTACTAAGGATGTCTCTACTCCTCTCTCGACCACTAAATCTCTTTAGTTAGTTGATAGCTCTGCTGCTGTCGACAGTTCAGAATTTCACAGCATCATTGGCCGCCTTCAATACCTCTCATTGACACGTCCTGACATCTCATTTGCAGTCAACAAGCTTTCCCAATTTATGCACAAGCCCACTACCAATCACATGGCAGCCATCAAACGCCTTCTTCGCTACTTAAAACAGATAATTTTTCATAGCATTCACCTTAAAAAATCTGGCCACCCAGTGTTAAGAACATACTACGATGCTGATTGGGCTGGCAATGTGGATGATCGTACATCCACCTCTGCATATATTAGTTTTTTGGGCTCTAATCCCATTTCTTGGAGCTCCAAGAAACAAATAGTAGTTGCCCGATCCACAATAGAAGCTGAATTCTATATGAAATGTAATATTGACTTTGAATTATAATTAAAAGATCAATAATTAAGTAAAAAATATATTTAATCAAAATTGATTTAAAACAACTTTTTAGATTAAGTTGAAAGTAAAATTGACTGAATTCTATAGCATTTTTTTTTATCAAAATCAAATTATTTATAACCAAACATAAAACTTTTTGTAAGCTAAAAAAAACAGCTTAAATTATACCGAATGAAGTCCTTAGTATTTCTATTATTCTTATCACTCTCTCATGTCATTTTACATGACTGAAAGGATTATAGAAATCAAGCTTTAGTTTTGCACTACTAAAAGCTTTGACTAGAGAATCCAATTCTTATAGCTTGACATTCAAGAATGATAAAATCTTTTGCTTTATTGTCTCGACATGAAGAATCCCTCCCACCGGTACAAAATGTAACGGAAGCATGTGTTAATCCTGCTCAAATCAACACAGAGCATATCTAGCCTAAAATCATGGAAAATATTCTGTCATTAACTCTGTTTTTAAGAGCTGATTCTAAGCTTAAATTATATAGTTGTAAATTGTAACGGTAGCATAAAATCAGCTTCATCATTTACAGGTTTCCTATTCTACACTCTCAATTACTTTGTATATAATGTAGACCTTCTATCAAATAAAAGTGTGTGGGAAATTTTAATTCATTTCAATCACAAGATATATCTGCTTCTGTTATACAAAATCCGATCATATAAAATTAAGGTTTGCGGGCATTTAATGGTTGCGGTGAAGGGGTGCTTTTCTCAAATGGGGTTGCGCGTAGATATTAGCGATCTGGGATCTGTGGGGGGGGGGAGGCTTAAGGGCTGGTACTGTTGCAGAGGTTGAGTGAGGTGGAAGGTTCAGATAAGGAATAACGGTGGTGGTACGTTAAAGGTACTGAATTGGCCGGGTGGTGTTGCTTTCTTGATCTCGATCTGTATTTTGTGATCTGATTGGCATTATAATTAGTTTTGCTATATTAGATAGATGTTGTGGGTGTTATTATTATTATTTTTTTATAAATGTCGATGTCTGAGCTAGCTTGTGTGTAGTTCAACTAATCCTAGCTACGAGTTCTAAAGTTAATGACTATGTAAACCTTCAATAGTCCTGAGAGAACTCGAATTCATGACCATAAAAAAACAAACTCAAAACCTGAATCATTGAACTATGTTGCAAGTGTTATTGACATACGTGATGATAAGCTTAGATCGAGTGATGTTACATAGTGGATGCAGAGGAGAGGAGGTGCCTGAGACGATGATGCTCGTATTTGTTAATGGTCCTAGTCTGTGCGAGGAGGTGAGAGAGGGTACAGAAAGTTACGTGGTGGCCGGTCTAACCTTATGCGGTGTCAATAGACAATGAAACAGTGCTAATAGCCGCTCTCCTAGATTATTTACTCATGCAAATACCAAGCAAGCACGTGCCATGGTAGCATTTGATATTGTATTTTGAAAATGTTTTTGAAAAAATTTTAAAAAATTATTTTTTATTTTGCTTTAAATTAATATGTTTTTGATGTTTTCAAATCATTTTGATATATTGATGCCAAAAATAATTTTTAAAAAATATAAAAACATTATTTTTATGTGTTTTAAAATAAAAAATACTTTAAAAAACAATCATTGCTACACTTCCAAATACCCTCTCAACACCTACAGTCAGTCTGTACAATTGTAAGACCCGCTCAAAGATCAATTAGATTATTAGGTTATGAGTTAATCTATAAATTATAAAATAATGTAATTTAATTATTTTTATTAAAATAATATTATTTTATTTTTATAAAAAAAAAATCATTGATATTGACTTGGATAAGATTGGTAAAATTAATATTTTTTTCTAATTTAACTTGAAGTCTGTACTAACTTAAGTTTTAAATCATGAATTTCATTGATAAATTCTGTCAGCCATGTCAAATTTAACAACTATGCCTCCAAGTGCTCTAGCCTCGCCAATACAAACCATACCTTTCACCAATGATGAAACAAATTAAGCACTTTGAATTATCCTGCTAATCATAATTAATTAAATAGCACAAGAAGTTAAAATAAAAGGCAAAATAATACTATTTAAAAAGACTTAGTATTTTGATGAAGTAGTATATTTTTATTTTGTAGGGCTTCAGAAAAACAACATTTAAATATATTATATCACTTGTAAGAAGCAAAATTTAAATATTCAATTCTCTTCCCACCTTTCTTTTAAACCTTCCTTTCACACAGACCCATCAGATCCCAAAAAGCCATATAGTTTATCAACCTCAAGATCTACAGAAAAGAACTAAACAAGAAAACGAGGAATTGAGTTATTAGTTCAAATTAAGCTGAAAAAAAAATCAAAATGAAAGGTTAGAGAAACCGGGAGAGCTCCATCAGCAGATTTGTTAGTATGTTTTCCTTCTAGAGCCCATCTAACATTAATGCCCAAACCCATTTGCAATCTTTCAAGGCCAGCAGAACCCAGCAAACCCCACCAGAACCGCCACCACCACTGACAACAACAGCCCCACCACTTGAAGAAATTCAGCCCGAGGGGTGGTGGAAGCCGAGCCAATCCTCTCTTATGGACCAAAACCAAGAAAATGGGCTCAGAGTTATCAGACAGAAACCAGCATCACTAAAAGTAAAATGTGCTGGGCAGATCAAAGTCAGGCACAAGGCAAGTTCCTGCAAGAACTGGCAAGAGATTGAAAGGATTCACAACAGCAGGAAATGCACCAAAGAATCAGCCATTAGTCGAATCAATGAATCTGCCATCCAAGTGTTTAAATTCATTTTATTTTAATTTCCCCTCTTCCTTCTTCCTCAAAAACCAAGTAGTACATAACTAATAATGTCTTATTCTTCATTTTTAAATAGCAGGGTCCAACTTCAAATATAAAAAAGAAATAATGACATTTATTTATTCGTAGAAGCAGGTCATGAGTTTGGATCAATAGTTTATATCACTCAGTTTTTTCTTCAGTGAAGATCCTGAATGGATGGGGTGCCACGTGTAAGGAGCCCATTAAGTGGGTGGAGGATGAGGCCTGCTAGAGCCGAACATCCATTTTAAGTGGGTTTTTTTTTTTGAACTTTTTTAAGGTTCGATTTGCCTTTTTGGAGGATACTAGCATGGGATTATTTCTGTATAATTTTTATTGGATTATAATAATTTTTGCACACATTTGAACGAAGAAAGCGAGATAGAAGATTTGACGAATAGATAATAACAATCATGATTTTTTATCTGATGAAATGATGTTTTACTAAAAAAATTTAGAGATTTTTTTTTATATATAATTAAAATTTTATAGTGATTAGATTTTGAAAAGGCTTGGAATAACATCTTTCTATTATTGTTAGATTTATATTATTTTTCAAGTTAATTTATGTTTTTATATATATTTTTAAAAATAATAATTATTTTTAATCTTGTTTAGAATATATTTACTTATTATTTAACTTGTATTTATATTTTCGTTACTCACTTTGGTTTCAAAATAATAATATTTATATATGAGCAGGACTTATATTTTTTTTATTTTTTATTGAATTGTCTTGACTTATTAAAAAATAATTGTTTTCGTGAAATTTTTTATATTTTTTATTTGTGATTTTTTATAAACATTGAACATGGGTTTCATTTCAATAATTTTGATATCTTAAATAATTATTATGTAAAGTTTTTATAATTTTAATTTTTTAATTTTTTTTCTAC
>Ga0325411_1009412_pt1 | contig 10451 bp, 2 predicted proteins | sample PopdelMetagenome_13_FD_206181 | JGI IMG/M metagenome (GOLD analysis project Ga0325411, IMG submission 206181) | Populus deltoides microbial communities from Bellville, Georgia, United States - Xylem-PdIQD-R4 | ecosystem: Host-associated > Plants > Phyllosphere > Stem > Wood/Secondary xylem...
TCCAAAATCAAATTCCCATTGGTATTCAAGAAGGTTAGACCCCCATCCAGGAAGCTCAAGACAACATACAAGGCATCCAGGCCCAACCTGTTTATGTGATATGGTTGGTTGTTTTGCTGGTTTTTCTTGCTGGTTTTTCTATTTCCGAGCCCGTTAGCTTTACTAGTTTGTTGAACTAGAGCAAATTTGATGCTAGATTTCTTGTTCGAATTGATTGCTTCTGGTGAGAGATTATATTGCTTTTGTTCACTCTTTCAAGTTTTAAAGATTACGTGATTTGTTAAGTTGCGTGTGAGCTCTATTTTCTTGGTGAATCTTTGTGGATGTATTTGATGTCACGATGAAAGCTTTGGGGAGCCAAGCCATATTTTGGCATCGCCATGGAATTGTTGCTTGGAAATGGTGCTTGTAGTTCTCAGGAAAATTGGTCCTTGTAGTGACCTTGAATGATTATAGAGAGCTGTGGCTGGTGGCTGGTGGCTGGTTGCAGGCCTGCAGCCTTATGATATGGTTTTCAAATGTTGTACAGAAGAACGAAAACCTTACCAAAGCATCTAACGTGAAAGCATGTTCTATCAAACATTTTGGTATTAAGATGGTGATGCAGACACTTGTGGGGAGGCATTGTAAGCAATTCTCTGAACATGGATGGTCTAAAAGTTCAGGGTTTGTCAGCGGTCCGAGTACTGTTTTAAAGTTTGAATTTGTTTTTTATTTTTTTATTTTAAATTAAAATTTTTTAATTTTTTAATATTATTTTGATGTGTTTATGTTAAAAATAATTTTAAAAAATAAAAAAATTTATTATTTTAATATATTTTTAAGTGAAAATATTTTGAAAAACAATTATAATTAGAGTACTTAAATGTTTTTTTAATTTTTTTAATGTGTTGATATGAAAATAATTTTTTAAAAAATATTATTTTAATATATTTTTAAATAAAAATATTTTAAAAAATAATAATAATCAAATATTAATGGGGAGGAATTGCATAGGTAGAAGTGAGTGTTGCTGACCTCAACCCGCACCCTTGTCCAGTCGGCAAGCCATGAATTTGACTTGATTTGTACTAATTCCAAAGATTTGTTTATTCCCTTACTTCTTGACATTAAACTTTGTGAGAATTTATTCTTTTGAATAGACTTGGATGAATGTGAGGACATGGCTTTAAAATTGTCTAGAGACAAAATTTAGTCTCAGTTTGATGAAACTTTTTATTATCTAAAAATAAAAACAACTTTATTCAAATTCTTAACAATCATGTGAATAGGTTAATTTTCTTAGGTAATGATTTTGAAGATCTCTGTATTTTTGTTGGACAAAATCATAAGTGCACGAATCATAATAAATAATAAAGTGGATGAATAGAGTATTGTCCACGAGAATTTTAGTAAAAATTATTAATAAATACTAAAATTTATTAAATCACAATTTATTTGACAAATCAAATATGAAAGATTGCTAGAATAAAAAAAAAATTAAAGCAAACAAGCAATTAAAAAAATAAGTTGAAATCAAGAAAAAGTAGATCTTAGGATTTCTGATTCACCGTAGCTATTCCAATGCAAACTTCTCAATTGAGTTAATCTTATCAAAATTTTATTCTTATTGTTGATAATTAGGTTTTACTAATTTAATTATCAATCTCTCTCGAGCATCAATGAATTATTTTAACAAGCAAACTTCCTATATCTTTATGAAAATTCTAAACTTGTCAAAACTTATTAGGAACGATAAAACCCTTAAAAATTACACAAGTCCACAAATATCTTTATTCTATAGATTCTTTATGGTATTTCAAACAATGACTAAAACAATTATCACTTCTCAGTCTCAAATTGAATCTCAAATCATGCAAACGGTGATAAAGCATACACAAATATTAAGTTCAAAATAAAATACTCAACAAATATTGAATTAATTCAATCAAAGAAACATTCAAATAATCATAGTTAGGCTATATAAAAAAATCTTAGAATAAAGAAACTTTTCCATAGTTAAATTGAAAAGAAACAAACTTTGGTACAATGAACATCACACAAAAGTATGGAAAAATTAGAAGACTTGATGTCTTGAAGGGTTGTTGTCCTGCTACTTCTTTGTCCTGTTCTGAATGCTACTCCTATCTAGATGTCATCTCCTCTCTCTTGGGCTTTGTCTAGGGTATCCAACTTATGGTCACAAATCGTCTAGAGAGGTTTATATACCATGGTTTTATCCTTTAAAGAAAAGGAAATCACTTTCTTTATCTGTCAGAGACTGCTATATTTTCTTCCTTATATTGTAGGCCAATTTTGGGAAAGAAAACATGTGAGTTGCAAGTTCTATATTTTGGAACAATTGTAGAGAATCAAGTTTTCTTTACAACGCAACTGGTAAGAGTTGCAATTGCCTCAATCCACTTTGATACATAGTCCACTACTAAAAAAATGTATTTGTTGTTGTAGGATAAAGGAAAGGGTCTCATGAAATCAATATCCCAAACATCAAATAGCTCAACTTTTAGGATATTCTACAATGGCATCTCATTTTGTCTAGATATACTCCTAGTATGTTGACATCTATCACAACCTATAACAAAAGCATGAGCATCCTTAAATAAGGTAGGCAATTAAAATTTTGACTGAAGGACTTTAGCTATAGTGCGTTGAGCTCTAAAGTGACCTTCATATTCAACTGTGTGGCAATGCCTTAAGATATCTGTTATCTCTTATTTTGGGACATATCTTCTAATGACTTGATTTGCACAATACTGATAGAGTACCGACTCTTCCTAAAAATAGAGTCTTACTTCATAAAGAAACTTCTTCTTTTGTTGGTGAGAAGAGTCTAGAGGAATGATCTTACTTGTAAGAAAACTAACATAATCTGCATAACAAGAAAGAGAGATGTTAGTAGAAATAGCTAAATGCTTTCATCTAGAGAGTTTTCATTAATGATCGTGACTTGAGACTCAAGTTTATCTCGTAATTCCAATTATGACAGGTGATTAAACTTTATATTTTCGGTCCTTTTTTGTCTTTTATTTCCACATTGAATTCTTGTAGCAAAACAACCCAACAAATGAGTCTAGGCTTGGCCTCTTTCTTGGTAACGAGATGTATAATTGTAGCATGATCAATATAGACTATCACCTTGTTCCCAATAAGATATAGCCGGAACTTATAGTAACAAAATGAAATAACACTTTTTTTTGTATTAAAAATGCTAAAAAAAAACAAAGAATAAGAAGGCTAAAAAACATAACTAAACTTATGGAACATAAAAAAACAATTTTTTAGAAAGATGTGATTTGATGTCAGAGCATAGCTCTGATACCAACTAATATGAACCATGTGATCATGTGGTCATATAACTTACACGCAAGAAAGACAAATCTTGAAAAGCCAAAGAATCATGTTTGATAAAAGTATGATACAAAGATTACTTGAACCAAAACATCAACACTATTGAAATATGAACCCCCATCCAATGATTAGCGAATCACAAATGAGAAGTATAAGGAAGAACACTTAAAGTCAATTACATGTTTATAAGTTCAATTGTTCTTTGTTTAACCAAAAAAGAAAAGTATTGCATCACGCAAAACACAAATTTATTTAAAACATCATGGCTCCAAATCCAAAATCTATATACAATCTAAATAACCTTATTTATAATAGGTGAAAAACATCCTAAATAATCTTGAAACAAATAATAAAAAGAGTTATAATTAAAATAGGGAAAAAATCTTAAATCAACTAGAAAACCAATATAATTCCTACACGATATCTTCTAAACCTTATCGAAAGGCCTTCCGATATCAGATTGATATAAAATTTTAACCTGATATAAAAAATAAACTCTAGAAATGTCTGGTAAAATTTCAATCTGATCCAATAATTAAGTAAAAAATTGTGCTTGTTTGCATAAAATTATGCAATAGGAAAAATCAACATAAGAATCCATGTGAGAAAATGATTTTGGAACATTAAAGGGATTATTATAACACTTGCAAACTATATTGCTGCCCCATTAAAGATCTTTATAGAAATAGTAAAATTTATAAAATCCAATGTTGAATATCCTTGTATTATTAGGAAAAAAATCTTCTCCAAATAAAAAGTCCACAAGTCAAAAGGCAACAAATAATAAAATATATATTAAATCTGCTAACCTATATCGCAATACCTTTTAGAACTCTAGTCGACCTGATATTTTAACCAATGTAGAAAGATGATGGAAACTCCTTGTAAAATTTAAGCTGGATTCAATGATCGGATTGAGAGTTATGCTTGGTAGCGTAAAACTAGATAGTAGGCATAATTACGCTAGAATTTGAATTTCCTTGTTCAACGCTTTCATGGATTGTATTGTTTCCTCTCTCTTCAAGATGATTTATCCTTGAATAACCAATAGGTATAATGGATATTTTATAAGCTTCATGTTTAAACCTTTGAAGCTCTTTTCTCGTTAACACTTGTCATCAATAACTTTGTATGAAAGTAATAGCCCTTCTCTTTCGCCTTTCATTCCTTTTGCATTGTTGTTGCTCTCTCTTTCTCTGAAGTTTGCCATTTATAGAGTAGTTATTTTAACTTACCAAATTCTTTTTTTAACGCCCCAAACATATAGGATAAGTCTTTGTGTTCTTAAGCAAGAACCCATCTTCATTCTCTCTTCTTTAATGAATAAATTCTACTGTGAAAACACAAACAATAGAGAAACCAAATAAAACCATCTAGAAATCACTTCAAAATTGATATAATGGTTATTTGGGGTGAAATAACATTATATATTAAAGTTGGGTTCTTTTTTATTCATTTTATTAGGGTTTCAATTCTGAGTTAAATTATGTTGCAAATCGATCATACAAAGTTATTTGATACCTAAGAATAAGAGAACGACTTATAAACTGAGATATATTATTTATTGGGTATAAGTGTAATATATCAAATTTTAGCATTAAATGTGAGAATATTTATTTCCATAATCTCATCGTTTCGTTTTACTTTACTTCACAATAATTCAGGATTTAATCCCATAAGAGATGATAAATTGTTTCGATTTTGTTTGGTTTGGATTTCAATTCTGGTGTTTAAAATTGCATAACAAGTGAGAATCATGTCAAGTTATAAAAACATGTTTATTATTGTTTATTTATTGACCTATTTAATTTATTTATATTATTTTTGGGTTATTTAGGAGTCAAATAAGTGTTTTCATTAATTTTTGCTTTTGTTTTATTTCGAGTCTTTGTGACGTCCATATTTTGTATGAATTCACTTTGTTACTCGTGAAATCATAATCATAGTGGATTGTGTTACGATAGCTATTGACTTTGGTTCATTAATTTCCAGTTCTGAAAGAACCACAATAAGGTGAGCCAAGAGGTAAAAGACGTAGTGAAAACAATTGAGTGAAAAGCTTTGAATTGTGTGAAAATTAAGAGTTGTGAGGTATATTTTTCTTGCTTCTAATCAATATTTACAGATTCAAAGATATCTGAAAATAATGAGTTCGCGACATCAAAAACAGATAATACCTTTCAGATACAAGCTTTTGTCCAATAACTTTCGCTACTGACTAAAAATCACTGTCATCATGTCTTTATTTTCTTTCATCATATTTCTTTTATTCACCCTTTTTATTGCTTTGGTGGGGCCTCTTTATCTTGTTTTGACCTTGACTTGGTTATTTGTTTTAGCATGCCCCCAGTATTTGGATTTTTTGGGCTCTTTGAATTTTTCAAATCATTTTTTTGGTCTTTGATATTTGTATTTTTTTTTCTTGCCTCCTAGTGTGGGGTGTGATTCTAATTAGGATTAACTTTTGATCTTTTAAAATTTCTATTTGCCCCCAGTATGAGTTGTGTTCCTAGTAAGGGTTTTTTTTGAAGAAAAACCAATTCAAACTCAAATGGGAGCCACAAGGGGTATAATTTTATAATGTGAATGAATAGTAAAGGTGGTCTTTCATCATTTCAAGCACAAACGGTTCGTACTGATAAATTTTAACCTCGTTCAGTCTAATAATTTGGAACTTTTTCATAAAGACTTATTTTTTAAGAATCAATAACTAACAAATTAAACTACATGCGATTATGCATACAACTAAAATATGGTCTAAGAGACATGAGATGTGAGTCTTGGTTCAAAATTGTTTGGTAACCTTAAAATAAGAGCTGCTTGAATGATTCATTTGCCACCTTATAGAAAGGTGTCTAAACACTATTTTAAAAAAACATCGAATTATTTCTAAAATCAAAAAGCAAATTCATTTTTTCAAGATTATTTTGGCAAATGGTCTTTTTGCAAAAACTAATTTGATCATAATGTTTTGAATAGAACCATGAAATCAGTTATGATGATCAATTTTATGATTTTCAAAAGCATGAGGATTGCCTCTTAGTGTTTTGCATAACAAACCTTGGGGTTCAATCATTTCTGTCATTATATTTATCCAATCATGGACAATAATAAAATGCCAAAAACATCTCTTGATTCCAAAACAAGAAAGAGATAAAGAAAAAAATATTTCATTAAAAAGATGATATGTGATCTTATTACATGGAAAACATGCTTAAAAACAATAATAACAAAGTCCTATAAAAGAAGATTAACAATGTACCACCCTATCTTAGGTTAGATTCCCCATCAACACATATATCTTGTCAGCATTTTTCAATTTCTTGTTATACCGAGGATGACCTAGTGGTTATGTAGTAGGTATTGTTATCCTTTACAAACTTAATTTGTCCCTTATTAACTTTCAAACTTGATACTTGAAATTCCTGCAACTTTGATTGAATGGTTGAGAATCCCATAATGATATTCACACTTCTTATTTGGATTATACCACTTGGGGAATGGTGATTTTATGGGCTCTGATGGAGCTCAGTCAATATGTCTAGTAATCTTTAGATGCTAGTAACTATCTTTGAGTGGTAAGGATATGTTAATCTTTGATAGTGGTATTTTGGAAGCCGATGATATAGTGAGGTTCGATCGAACAAGATTTCCAATTTAAGAGTCATTTTCGAAATCATGTCCCATTATGATTTCAAAGTCCATGGTTGGAACTTTAATAGCTTGTTCAATCCTTTCGACCACAATCACTAGGTCACTATAGTGTTGGGCTACAATTCCAATCAGGAACTCAAAGTAGGGCATCTTAAAAGTGTTGGTAAATAAACTGGCTATCGTTTTTTTTAGCAATGAAGGTATACTTGTGCAACCAGATGCCTCTACCTTTAAGTACACTTTCTATGGTTTCTTTGTCCCTCTTCTCTAAAAGCGACATACTTGATCTATCAGGAGCAATATGCATGTTATACTTATATTACTTGATGAAAGTATCCATGAGATCTTTATGTTTCTAGATTTTTATATTGTTTAGTCTCATGTATCAGATTAGAGTTGCCTCACTCAAATTGTCCTAAAAGAAGTGCATCAATAATTCTTATCATGCATGACTTCAGCCATCTTGTTGCAATAAGACTTAAGGTGAGTAACATGACACTGAGTTTTGGTTTACTTTATAAACTCAACTACACAGAACTTCTTTGGCACAACCACATTTGAGACTAGACACATCCTTAATACTTATACGGGGTTATACAAGTTCACTCTCTCAATAGCCCTTACTCTCACTTATAGTGTTGTTGTCTTATCAATCTCTTTATAATACATTATCTTATGAGACTCATTTGACAAATGTATCTATTGTAATCGGGGATGGTGTAGGTATAGTCAGTTACATGAATGCCATATTGTAGTGGAGTTTTGACCTTGACCATCTGGTATAGTTGGCTATACAAATGCCATATTGCAGTGAGGCTCCTAACCTTGGCCACCTATCCCTTTTTCAGGTTGGACTTGGGTAAAGGTCACATGCTGATTAGATGGGCCTTCACTAGAGATATTATTAAGCATCTACTCAAATAGGCTAATAATGCGAGCCTTAATGAGTTTCGAATAGTCCAACTCCCCTTTAAAATGAGCATCACAATGGGCACGTTCCTTGTCTACTATGTTTCTTCATCGAAGTCTAGTGTTGTCGATTTTACGGGCTTGGATTCTATAGGAACCTATATTTCAACCTTAATATGAACATAAGAAATTTAAAACCTCAAAGCATAAATACATAAATACTTATGTATGAATGCAAATAAGAGTATAACATCGAATAAGGATTAGCATGTTCAAAGAGTTAATCCATGACTTTTTTATTAAATATAGGAAAAAATTTGTAGTTTGATGAGTCCAAAAAAATCTTTTCCCAAATCCACATCTCGAGTAAATCATATACATATTGGAGAGTACAATACAAAAGAGTGGGTCTAAGCCCTTTTTTTTTCATTTGACAAAGACAAACAGAACAATATAATTTAGTTATGTGAGGTAATACATTGGCTTTGGTCCTTGGGAATTCCTATAACTAGTTACATCATCTTAAATTTTTGTCTGTATTTAGAAAAAGTCATGATGTTAGCTCAGAAAAATCTTGCAATGTTTAGGATTTTTGATCAGGTTTGCCTTAATGCAAAATGAATTATTAGAGAGTCAAACATTTTAAGGGTATGTTCTAGTCATTACGTGAGGAGTAGACTTACAATGTGGTCTCAAAAGGGTCAGATTCATAAAATTAGGTTTATTCACTCAAAATTAAAATGCATAAAGACATTAATTCATATTCAATGTACTTATGCATAAGCAATATGTAAAAACAAAGGCATGCTAAAATTAAATTACACATACCAACAAAATAAACAGGGTAGCAAACAATCAACAAAGCTCAGTCTAATCAAACAAGTCCCTAGTGGAGTCATCTTCCTATCGTGGCATGCACGACGTCGAATGAGCTCAGTCTAATCAAACAAGTCTTTAGTGGAGTCGTCATCCTGTCATGGCGTGCACGTTGTCGAATGACGGATCTGCCTCTTGGATTGAAAAGGTTTTGGGTTGCATCATAAAATGATGATTTGAGGAACTCGTCACCTAATATCATGGTCACTAGAAAACCTATGATTTATGAGAGCCTAAGTAAGGGGATTAGTTATACAAGGGAAAAATGCATCACCCCTAGTGCACCCTACCTATGATAAGTCGCATTGTTCATTGATTGTTATTATAAGTTATATTTTCTATTTGTTGGTCTCGTCTAAAGTTTAAGATAGATCTCTCTTCGTAAGGAAATCTCTATCTTATCAAGTTAAATCCTAATTGTTCTATGATTCAAATTTTACCATTGCACTTATTTTCTATTTTGTATCTTTTATACCTCATGATATACTTTATAGTGTAATTTAATATCCTCAAATAATAAAGTCTACAACTAATTCCTAATATTTATTTCTATTAATTCATTTAATTTAATATCAGAAGTGTATATTACATTGTAAAATTTATACCCCTAATATTAATTAAACAAATTAATTTTTGTAATATTTTAAAAAATTTGGCCAAATCTTAATGGATAATCATAAACTGGTTATAAAATCCATTTTTGTATTTTTAAAAAATGATGAAATGCAATTTTTATTTTTTTAGAAAATATGCATGGAAAACCTTTACAATTTTCCTGTCTGCATGAAAAACAAAACATATATTTGTTTTTTTTAAAATAAAGAAATTTTTGGATTTTTCAAAATTTTGGATAAAAATTAGGTATTTTTAATATTAAGTTTGTATCTTATAATATAAGTCTACAAGCCAATATTAAGTAGAGTTATTAAAGAAAAAACATATTTTTTTTCTATTTTCTTAAATAAGGGATTTTTTTTATTTTCTATTTTTTTTTAAATTTCAGAGAAAAATCAAGTATTTTTAATACTGGATCCGTATCTTACAATATAAATATATAAGTTGATATCAAGCAAATTACCAGAAAAACACATAAGGGATCCACAAATAATTTTAAAATGATTCCTAAAGATTTTAGAATATTTTGAATTTTTTAGAAGTATGTTTGGCTAGATATTAAAATAAAAGCACCATAAAGCTGAGGGAAAAAGGCTATATGACATGTTTGACTAACATCTTTTTATTCTAAAATTAAATGAATTAAAAATATCTTATTTGAAAAACACGTTTTAAAGACCAAAACAAGACATTTTTCCTTGAGCAAAATTAGGGTGAGCCAGACGTGTTCTTAGGTCTGTATATTTTTTTTAGTATATGCCTGCAGCATTATTCATGCATGGGATCTCATTCAAGAAAACATGAGAGAATGAAGCATTACCTGTGCTGGGACGGACGGCTTGCTAGTGGTGGAGGAGTTGACGTTCTGTCAAAGCTGTTCCTGGACTGCTGGAGCAAAGTGGTCTGCCAAGACTGTTATTGAAAAAATCTTTCACTGTTGCTGTTGTAGCACTGGATCGAAGGCTGCTGCTGATCACAACAGGTGCTAGTGCAAAGGAGAGCTATTGGACGTTGTTGCAATGGAGCTAGGAGGGTGCACAACTGGCCTG
>Ga0325411_1009413_pt1 | contig 10449 bp, 5 predicted proteins | sample PopdelMetagenome_13_FD_206181 | JGI IMG/M metagenome (GOLD analysis project Ga0325411, IMG submission 206181) | Populus deltoides microbial communities from Bellville, Georgia, United States - Xylem-PdIQD-R4 | ecosystem: Host-associated > Plants > Phyllosphere > Stem > Wood/Secondary xylem...
AACGGATGACATTAATAAATCTAATATTAGACCTGATGGTGTATCTGTGTTAAATATAAGTTTATATATAGGGAAAAATCTAACAAATAAGTATTATAAAAAAACATATGAAAAATATCTTAATACAAATTCGATTAGTAATGTAAATATAGAAGGTTCAAATCAAGAAAATATTTCTTTAAGAGAGTTTAAAATATCTTATCTAAAAAAAGACAATAAAAATAGTATTATTAACGAAGACGAATTTTTCTTACACGTAGGAAGTAAATTATTGGAAATATTACTAGTTACCGATATGTTAAGTATTAAAATATTAACTTTAAAAGAAAATAAAACTCAATCTGTTTTAGTTTGTAATAAAGAAATTGATTCACTTTTAGAAAGAAAAAACCCTGTATCAATATTACCTCAATTTCTACCTATGATAGTTAAACCTAAACCATATAGTACTTATAAGTCATTAGGGGGATATTTACTAAACGGAGAACATTATGAATCTCATTTATTTACAGATAAGTTAGCTTATGCTATGCCAAGCGAAATAGAAGAGAATAGTTGTTTATTACCAGCTATTAATAATTTAATGAATACTCCTTTTAAAGTAAATAAAGTATTATTAAATTATTTATTAGAAAATAATCATATTCATAATTTACTAATAGACCCTGATTATAAACATCCACTAGGAGAAAAGCAAAAAAGAACGAAATATGAGGAGAGGGAGTTTCAGAGTTTTTTAAGTAAAAGAATGTTAGAACAAAATATTTTAATGATAGCTGATATTTATTCTAATGTTCATGAATTTTATTTTCCGATTAAATTAGATCATAGAGGTAGATTATATCCATCAGGATCTTATTTTCATTATCAAAGTAATGAATTGGCTAAAGCTTTAATTTTATTTTCTAGACCTGATTCTGTAAAAAGAACGGATAATGATGCAATTGATTATTTAAAAGCATATGGTGCTAGTTGTTATGGTAAAGGTTTAAATAAAAAATCTTATAGTAAAAGATTGGAATGGGTTGAACAAAATTGAACAGAAATAATAGATTATGAAAATAGCAGCCTAGTGAAAAATGCAGATGACAAGTTTTTATTCCTGTCTTTTTGTATTGAGATGAAAAGATTTGATGATTTTTTAAATAACGAGAATGCGAATGAATTTAAGACCTTTTTACCTATTCAGCTTGATGGTACTTGTAACGGATTTCAACATTTAGCTTTATTATCGAATGAAACAGATTTATTTGCACCTTTAAATTTAACAGAAAGTAATAAGAATGCAGATCCTAATGATTTATATAGCCATATACTAGACAATCTTAATGTATACATAGAGGATAAAAGACAAAAAATTAAAGATAAAAACGATGAAATTTATAAATCTTATACAAGATTAATAAATCTAGGTTTGTCTAGAAAAGAAATAAAACATAGTATAATGAATAAACCTTATAATGCTAAAGATAGAACTTTAGCTCAATATGTAAAAGATTCTTTAAAATTACATAATAGAGAAAATATTACAATAATGGACAAAAAAGGTGAAACTAAAAATATAGTAATAGGTTGATATAAAGTAGAAGGAAGTAAAACGGATAACTGTGTTAATTATAGAGATATAGAGTTACTAATTGAATGTATCAATAATATTATTTATGTTAAGTATCATAATATACTATTATTAACTAATTATTTCAAAGATATGGCTCGTATTTTAAATAAACTTAACTTACCTATCATATGAAGATTACCAAGCGGGTTAAAAGTTAGTCAAAAATATATGTCTAAACGTTCTATTAAAATAGAACCTTTTACATTTATAGATAATTCGATTACTTTAACTATTACAGATAAAATAAAAATAGATAAAAATAAACAAATATCAGCTTTAATGCCTAATATAGTTCACTCTTTAGATGCTGCCGCTTTAATACTTTTATATAACTCTTTTTTTAATTCTATAGATAAAAACGATAATATAAACTTTTACAGCGTCCATGATTGTTATGGGGTCACAGCTAAATATGTAGATAGTTTAATTAATCACTTACGAACTGTATATATTTCTATATACTCAAACAAAGGATATATTGAAAAGTTCGATGAAGATATTCTTATAAGTATCACACAATTATATGGCGAAAGAAACTGTACTTTTTCACGTAATGATAGAGTTTTACATATAAAAGGAGAAACAGACATAAAACTACCGAAAATTTCTGATTTTCTACAAAAAAACAATAAAGATTTAGTTTATGATAGATTATCTAAATCTATTTATTTTATAAATTAATCTATTTAATTAAATTGTTTAGCTAATAATTACAACAAACTACACTATGTAGTTAATTAAAAATAAAAATATTAAAAATATTACTACAACTTAAACTTTAATACTTTTTTTTTACCAACAATAAATTATTGTTGGTTTTTTTTTATCTATAACTTTACTTTTTTTTGTATTACAAATCGTTAAATCAAATAGCTTTATTCGTATCACAACTATCCACCGTTTTAATATCACAAAAAAAAAACCACAAGAAATTTAATTTCTTGTGGAAAAAAAGTGTTTAATATATTAAATCAATTGTTAATTACTTTTTTATTTTTGTGTGCTTTTATTTTTGTGTGTTTTTTCTATCGAAGTTCTTAGTTTACAAAAAAAACTAGGAATAGCAACCTACTATTTAACTAATGTTAATTAGTTAAAGTTTATAAGTTTACTTTTTTTTTATTAACTATCAATATCCCATCAGCCTTATACTAGAATAAGTATTATTCTTTATCAACAATAAGATATATAACTTGTATATTTATTCTTCAGGTGAATTTATATCAATATATACAGGTTTAGTACCTACTCATTTGTTATTTTTATCATAAACTCTAATTCTTTTACTATAGTGCGAAGGATTTAATTTTACATCTTCTTTTGTTTTTATAACCACACTACCTTCAGTATAATCTCTACAAGAGCTAACTTTTACCGCTTTCACTGTTTCCATTTCATACATTTTACGGTAATCTTCTAAAGTCAAGAAATCTGACTTAACACCTTTAGCTCTTTTAGTAATCTTACCGTCTATATCTACAATACAATATGTTTTATCTGATACAAAATAACCTTCTTTAATTGTATGTTCTAATTTTAATTTACCTAATTCATTTTTACTTACGAATTCTTCAGGTAATTTCAAATCAGTGATGATACTATCAGTATCCGTGTAGTAAATATTCCCACCATGTTCTAAGATGTATAGTAAGAATCTTGCCAAGTGAATTCTACTATATGCTAGAGTTGCCGCAGCAGTAGAAATAGAAACCGATGTATAATTACCTAGGTTTGTTTTTTCATCAAAATTTTCTAGATTTAAAACTTTAGTATGATCTATACCATTTTCTTTACATACTTCTTTGTTTACCCCCGGTAAGAAAGTATCTAGATAAGTATTTTCATCTATTTCCAAAGAATTTTTCAATACTCTACTACCAAGAACAATATTATGTTTTTCTTTATTAAGTAATTTTGTAACTGGTTTTAAATAATCCATACCATATCTTCCTATTCCACTATTTAATATCAATTTGGCTATATTTCTTTCAACTTTGTTTTTAGGATTAGCTTTTACCTTATATACTTCTTTTACATATTGATCAAAAGCACCATAACTTTTATCTGTTTTATAACCTTTAATTATTTCAAGCTCATATCCTTTATCTTGAGCAAATTTTAACTCTTCACTAAAATATCACCCATACCAAGTTCCAACAGGAAAGATTAAATTACCTTCCGGACTTCTATAAGGAAGTAATCCAAGATAGCTATTAGTTGTTTTAACTTTACAATAGAATCATCCAAACAGATTTTCATTTAATTCTATTTTATTTAATTCTAATTTTGTAGATATACATTCAAAATACACTCAGTTAAGCCCTGACATTGGATTTAACATTGCATAAGGATATAGTGAATTTACATCGTAATAATATACAATTTTATCTTTTACTATTGGATTTAACACTTCATTTCTTCCACCAAAATATGCTTTATGAGTATCTAATCAAACACTCCTGTTAAGTATTAAAGGAAGTGGTGATTTATCTTTTTTATAAAACTGTTCTAAAAATAATCTGGATGAAAATCCTGAAATTGTTAAAGAATTCGTCATTTGTTTTTTGAATAGTAAGAACATTCCTTTATTTACTTTATCTAAAACTTCATATAAAGAGAGTAAATCTTTTTCTAGATAAATAAGACACTCATCATGTAAAGACCATACTTCTTTATATAATGATTTATATTCCTCATATGGAATATTATTATAAAATTTAATATCAGGAGTACTACCTATATAAAATAAAGTATCCTTATTACAAAATTCATATGGAAAGAAGCTTTTTCCGATTTCAACTCCATACGCTTCACAAAGATCACGCAAATTATTTGTTAAAATCGTAGCACTGTCATGAATTTTTACTCTTCTAATCTTACCATCAATATTACGTTTAATAACCAGTTTTATAATATCAGAATTCCTAGTTATAGGTTCTAAGGTATAAGGACTTTGTTTACCTTCTTTAGTATTATTATATAAAATTAAACTTTTAAGTAAAAAAGCACTATCATATCTACCTAGATTATGTACATAAAATATAATATCTTTATATTTAGGTTTTAACATTTCGTTTACACATCTATGTATTATTTCTACACTATCTAAATCTTTATTAATATAAAAAGTTTTACAACTACTATCTTTATTAGTTAAAAAACCTATAGCATAACATTTAGCTAGGCTATTATCATCAGTATAAGCTTCCAGATCTAATACACCTATATTAGTATTAGGAATTCAATTCTTAGATTCATTTTTCCCACTAATCTTTCTAAAATCACTACTTATAGAATCAAAAGTAATTTTCCTTTCAACACGAACAACCTCATTAGAACTATTAAAATAATAAATTTTATTTTTACTTTCTCTTTTATATATAAATTCCCCACCACCTACTACATCTAAAGATTTATAACTATCTTTAACTTTATTAATAAAACTTCCATACATATTATAACAACTTTTTTCTATTAAATCATTATTAATTTTATTACAGATAATAATATATTGTTTATTCGCATGAATTTTAATAGAGAATATTTCACATTTTTCATTAGAAAATCCTATAAATCACTTATTGTTTTTCTTAACTTCTTTGTTAAAAACTTCCACGAAATCTGTTAAATTTACATTTGTATTTAATATATCACTAAATATTTCCATCATTCCATTATTATTAAAATTAATATCTAATTGTACCCCATGTAATTTCAACATGGGTCCGAAAATATCAAACTCTCTTTTAATACTAACAATTTCATTTTTATTAAGACCACTATCCCGACTTAATGGTTCTATATTAGAAATTTTTAAATTATTATCTATTTCAACCTCAAAAAATTCTAATAATAGATTCTCAAATGAATATTCTAATTCTTTAGGATATTCTTGGAAAGCATTGTAAATAAAATCTATTATATTATTAAATAATTTTTCAAAACAAAGATCAGTTATAGAATCGTATTTAAAATGTTGTTGTTTATCAGCAATCATCAAATAAATATCTCCCTTCTTTATTTTCAATAAAATACTGTATTCACGGTTCTTTTCAATTTTAAGTGAATGAATAATTCTTTTAGAAAATGTATCTAAATCTTCATTTACAAAAACCTCAGATTCTATCCATATTTTTTTACTTTTATTAACTTTCGACGAATACAATCTCTCTTTATTAAATAGATGTGAATACACTAAATTATTACCACCTAATAAACCATTATTCACACTATTTAAATAAACATTATTATTATTTTTTCTTAAACTTTTTCTCATCATTTTTCTTATAAAATAAATTATACAATACTAGTTAAATACACCAATTTAAATGATGTAACTAAATTAATTGTTATAGTACACTAGATAAATACTACACAATACGTAATGTTCCAGCCTACTATGTTTTCATCATAACATAAACAAAAAACAAAAAAATGAGTTTTTTCCAAGGATTATTTAATCGATTTTCTTTCTATATCTTAGATAACTAGTTGTATAATCAAAATCATTCGCTGGTCTATAAACCGTATGCAGAGATCTATCTTCTATTGATTTATAAGTAGGGGCTTTGTAACAATAGTCATCTAAGTAACTTTTATGTCAAACTAAAGGTTTAATTTTAGTTTCCTTTAGTTCATTAAGCTTTGGGTTAAAACAATTAATTAAAGACATTTCCAATGTTTTTAATTGTAAATCTGTTATAGACGATAATAATATAAACTCACCCTTACTAAGTTTATAGTTAGGATATAATAGTTTGAATTTCTTTAAATAATTACAACAATAATATAAAGGTAGAATTTTATAAGTTATAAAACCATTGCTAGTTATTTCAGATTCGATAAATTGATTTAATTTTGTTTTACGAACATGCTGGGTCATGTGACTATTTGTAAAATCTAGATTTTTAATCATTTTCTTAATATTATTTTGATGGTATTTAGCTCTATCCACTAAATTTGTAGTAGAACCTATGTATAAATAAAAAATGTTATCAAATATTATAACATAACACCCAGCTAAATAGAGTTCGAAGTTTGAATCTAAACGTAACTTTTGTTGAGAGTCAAGATAATCATGTGTTTTTACAGTATTCCATTCCTTATTAAAGTCGACGAGTTCAAATCTGTTACCCCCAAGATAAACAACTCATTTCGATAAATGTATAAACTTACAATATTCGTTAAAACCGACTCTATTTACATGACTCGATTTAACTATGTTGCTAACACTAGTAGAGGATAAAATAGATGACATTCTATTTTTCCATAAGTCAACCTTCTCTTCTATAACTTTTTTATCATGTAAACCTTTATCAATATATAAAGGATGTCTAGGTTTCAAACTATAACCACCTGTGTAAATGACTTGGCTAAAATCTAAAGGTAAGGATGGTTGATTATAACAATTATTACCTGAATTTACGTTTGTACAAATTGTTTTACTATTTACTCCTGAAAGAGTTATATCACTTTTTTGTTTAAAATCTCCGAGTTTTGAGACTTTCTCCAGATACTTGTTAATCAAATGCTTCTTTACTTCAGCACATACAATAATTTTTTGATGATTCAACTCTTCAAATAAAAAATTTTTAATCTTACCGTTAGGTAATTCAACTAAAATATTCTCACATTGTTTAAGATTGAACAAAATATTCTCGTTGTAAACAATGGGAGCTACAAGTTTATTAGATAAAACCACAGGTTTCACGATAAGACTATCATTTAGTAAAGAAATGTTAGACCTGTATTTTTCTTTAGAATTAATAGAACCTAAATTAATCTTATTGTTATTAAAATTCATAATTTTATAGTTAAACAATACAATACTAGATATTCATATAATGTATAAACTCTAAGATAAATCTATACTTTTTTTATAACCATTAATATTTAATATTTATAATTATAATTCATAACTAAAATAATCTCCTTCTTTTTTTTTCATCACTCCCTCCTTTTTTTTTTATTTTTTGATGTGGTTCTTAGTTTACCCTGAGTCTCCATGAAATGGTTATAATCTTCATATTCTTTATTCAAGTTAAATTTGTTCATATTTGTATTAAAAATTTCAAAAAATGAGCGTTCTTTTCAATCATTGAAATCTTGTAGTAAATAATTCTTAAAATATTTCTTCCAACTCTTTAAATTATTTCTATTTATAAGTTAATTACATCTACAAAAACATAAGAATCTAATGACTCTAGACAGTCAGGATCACCTGTATAATATTCCTCATCATAATATTCACCCAATGCATTATTCCTACGAAAATCTCTATCTATAAAGTCTTCTTTATCACTATGGTTATTTTTAATTTTTTCAATTAAAAGTTTATAATCTAAATCTTCAAATACATATGAAGGTAAATCTAATTCCATGATTGTTCAACTCCCTGATACAGATATCTCTCTAAATTTATAACCAGAACTAATTATACTATGAGAATAAAAATTTAATTTACACTTTTTATCTTTAAACCTATCCATTAACAATTTTACGTTTTGATCAAAATCTTTAGAATAAATATTACCTAAATTAATATTATTAAAATCCATTGTTTTTTTATTTGAATATACAATACTAGATATTAATATAATGTATAAACTCTAAGATAAATCTATACTTTTACATTTTAAATTTTTACCTGGTAAAGCTCTATTAAAAAGATTTTTTCAAGATTAGTAAATACATAACTAAGATTATTGTTTCTATATTTAAGTTTATTAGTAAAATCACCGGACATACTAGAATAGAAACGTTTTTTATTAATATCTAAAAGAGATTTTAAATTTTTATTTTTAACTATTTTTGTACCAGATACCTTATTCACTACTAAAATAGTATATCTTTCATCAGAAGATTTTTTACTAACTAGTTTCTCATAAACACATTTAACGTACATATCTATATCTCCTATTTTATTTTTATGAAATAAATCCTTATGAATTATTGAATAACGTACAAATTGATCTAAATCTTCTTGATAACCTCTATCTTTAAAATCATCGTCATATATATTATTATCAGACCATGCAAATTGATTTTCTATTTGATCTCAAAAATCTATCTTCCCATATTTAGTTTGTAGATGATAATACAAATTATATTCTACACTTTTTAATGATAACAAGTTCTCTTTTAAAGAAGATATAAAAAAATCCTTGTAATTAACATTAGGTAATAATACAATATAACCTATTTTTCTTTCACTACTAGAAAAAAATCTAACTTTACCTGTTTGGTCCCCTCTCTTCAGCTTCGCTGAAAGAGGGAGACCTAGAGAAAATCAAACAGGAAAATCTAATCCAAATTTGTTGCAAAGTTTATACGCGTTACTATCGTTGTAATTGATTTTATTCATTAAAAATCTTTTCATAATTTTTTTAAAATTCTATTTCATAATACGTCTTTTTATTTTTGAGTTGTACATACTGTAGCATATACGTAATCATCAATAATCTAGAACGATTTTATTTACACCACCAAGGTTATAAATCCACCCAATCTAGAATGATTTTATTGACACTACCAAGGTTATAAATCCACCAATCAGGTCTCAAGCGGTGATTTCACAGTCTATTCCAATCCCAACTGCTTTTTTTTTTTTCTTAATTATAAACTTTTTCTTAATATCCAATAGCTTTCACCAGTGTAAATTTCGTTATTTTTTTTTTTGTAATTCAACTATTTGTTTTTTTTTTACTTATATTACTAAGGTAAAAATGAATAAATTAAGAAAAGGGCGTTTCCTCCCGTGTATCGTAAAAAGACGAGAGTGATCATAAGCACGTTCCTCTCATTATGAAGCTAAATTATATTTAAAATATCTTCACCTTTTTCTAAATATAGAGCTGCAATAAATGATTCAAATATATCAGCCAATATCTTAGTACTTTTTTCAATATTTACACCTAAGATTAATAACTCATCTAAACCAATTTGTTTACTTATTTTAGAAAGATTTTTTCTCTCTACAATTAAACTTCTTAATTTAGTTAAATCTCCTTCACTTTGTTTAGGATAACATTTAAATAATAAATGTGTAGTATAATATTCTATTAAACTATCACCCAAAAATTCCAATCTTTCATAACAATCATTTTCTTTATTAGAATTACGACAAGAGCTATGTGTGAAAGCTAATTTGAAATTATCTGTATTTTTAATACTATTAACTATTTCTAGTATTCTTTTTTTATCATAAATTACATTGTTTGATGTATTAGTATTATTATTATAATTAGTACTAACACTCATTGAAAATAATTTAATTTGTGTTGTAATATGAATAGAATGGATAGTTTTATAACTTTTATACAAAAATTTAAACATTTTTTTTATTTGAATATACAATACTAGATATTTATATAATGTATAAACTCTAAGATAAATCTATACTTTTTTAACTTGTAAAGCTTTTTTTTTTCCGAGATCAGTGTCTATTCAATATGGAACTGAGTCCCATAAACTCGTAACAAATTCGAGACCATTACTTTCATAGAAAGTTGGTTGAGAATTTTGTAGAGTCAGGGATGATTCATTTAAATTGTAATTATACCATCACCTCTGGAGGTAGGATTCTTAAGGGCTAGCCCTTAAGCCTCCATGGAATGGTAATTTCTACGAAGTATAAATTTTTCGACTGTACATCCTTTTGATGTACGGAGAAAATTTTACTAGTTGAAATTTATTAATTTTTTCTACGAAGTATAAATTTTATCCTGTTCTCCCTTAACTGAAAAATCAAAACCCAAAAATTTTTTTTTTTTTTTTTTTTTTAAATTCAAGCTAAATTTTTTAATTATTTTTTTTTTAAAAAGTTTAAAAAT
>Ga0325411_1009417_pt1 | contig 10447 bp, 6 predicted proteins | sample PopdelMetagenome_13_FD_206181 | JGI IMG/M metagenome (GOLD analysis project Ga0325411, IMG submission 206181) | Populus deltoides microbial communities from Bellville, Georgia, United States - Xylem-PdIQD-R4 | ecosystem: Host-associated > Plants > Phyllosphere > Stem > Wood/Secondary xylem...
TTTCATCGAAAGAGCTTGATAAGGCGAGACATGTTATTCCATTTATATATAGTGGGCTAAGAAAAACTTAATATGCAAGAAAAGCTTCATACTGAGCAATCCTCGTCGGGAAATTTCAGTGAGCTTTTAGTAACGTCCATAAAGAGACTATTTGCTACATTGAAGATCATTATCCACCATTGCTGTGAAAAAGGTCTTGTCTATTTTTATTTTTTTGTATATAACAAGTTACAATTCCTTAGTTTGTTCTATCATTGTGCCACGAAGACGGTGATGTATTTGTTTGATTTACATCATCAGTGGAATCACTTTCTTTTATATATAAAAATTGAATTCCAGTGGGCTCTTAATTTCTTAATTTATTCCATCAAACAATAAATTTTATCATATTCATTAAATTAAAGACCAAAAAATATTTTTTTAATTATTTATAAGAATTGGAATTCTCTTTACAAATATCTTTGAACTTTTTAAAATAAAAAACAATTGTCCATTTGCATTTAAGTCGCTTCATCAAATTGTATATATGCTTACAACAAAAAGACAATTAAATTGATTAAAAAAACAAAAAAAAGAAGAAGAAGAAGAATTTAGATCGATGCTTAAATATATGCAAGTTTTAAGCCTATAGCTTATGTCAAATTGTTACAAGTTAAAGTGTTACCATCTACAGTGTTCTAATAAAAAATAAAAAGGATTAATATATTCATCTACCTTTATATATTGGGCATATTCTTCAATACACTATTTAGAAATTTTCACTCTTATATGTCCTTATATTTGTATTTTCTCTCATATGCCCTTTTCCCCTAATATTTGGATAAAAATGCCCATAAACCATCAAAAAATGAAATCTAATTTTAAAAATACACAAAATATTATATATTTATATAAAAAAAACCTAGAAAATCTTGAAAAAATAGTAACATAAACCTCAAAAATATACCAAAAACATTGGCAACTAATAAAATTTTGAAAATCCCATGTTCTGCAAAACCCTCTTTGTTGTTTTGGATGTATTTATATTTACGAGGCTTAATTAATGGACATGATTTGTTTTTATTTTTTAGATTTGAAATGGTAGTTCTTTTAAAAAAATAAAAAACCGACTTATAAATTCCTTTTCTAGGCTTTTTAATGCTGTTATTTTTTATGGGTTTTGTTCTAAGTGTTTTTGTATTTTTGTAAAAAACATTTAATGTATTTTTTTTCATTTTATTGACTTTTCAAAATTAATATTTTTCAAATGGTTATTGAAAACTATGGTATGAAAATTAAGTGGCAAAAGGGACATATGGGAGAAAACAAGAATATAATTTATTGTAAATTGAAAGTTCAAGAATTTAAAATTTTCAGTTGAGATAGTTCGCAGACTATTCTACAGAGACGGATGCATCCAAACATGCATCTCCTAGGATAAGCTGGTGAGAAACCAATTATTCACTTATCACATGTCCCAAATACTACACTTAATTATAGCCAATGAAGTAACTTATCCCGATTCCCAAATAGAAAAGAAAAACCGAAGCAAGACAAAAGATGAGCTTGAGAATGAATCTTTCTAGCATTTCCTTTCTCCACGCACATGCATTCGCTGGCAGATGATGTTTTGGGTGGAAGATCGATATTTAAAGTGCTGATCGCAGTCATAATAACATATGTATTTTTTAAATATAAATATATATATTTTCTTTGAAACAGTTTATGAATCTATTAAAATAAAATCAAAACATTTTCCTGCGACTCCATGTCTCTTTATAAATAAATAGGCAAAATAGGGAGTCCACGAAAAGGCATGGGTGACCAAAGGGAGGGTACGTTGTCTTGATGCATGAAACAAGAATATTTGAACTGGGAGAAGGAGAGCCGGGGAGAGGGTCCGTGTAAATTGTGGCACCATTACTCCTCTTCAATTAACTCACAATTAATACTCTCTCTATTTCTACAGACATGAGTATAAAATTTGAATTAGACTCTCTTCAAAACCATCAATTCGTATATTTCTATCTTACTTTGCACTAATTAATAGGTTAAAAGTTTTATTAGTTGATGCAGTAATATAGAGCTATTTCTCATTTATATATTAATCAGAATCTCAAATGGCGAGCTTTCAAAAACAACACTACATCAGTTTTTATTTGATCTTTACATGATATAGAGATAAAAATTTTGAGTTGGGTGATTTTGACAGTAAGAAAAAATATGAATACGTGAAAACACATCTTTTTTTTTTTTTAGTTTCTAGATATGTCAAAAAAGAAAAAAAAAAGGAAATATAAGAGTACGTAGACCTTATATAGAGAAGGAATATGCGTAAGGTAGACATGTATATTTGCTGTCCACATACATGGCATTAAATGATTGACGAAAAAATATATATGATATTGAGTGATATCAAGTTTTTATATATATTAATAAACAACAAGAGCTCAGAAAGAGTAGAAGCAAAATAGGTCTAAAGATTGCTTGTTTTCTTCTCTTCATCTCCGGATTGTAGTTGTCCCTTTCTATACTTTTCTCTTGGTTCTTTGTGGGTTTCGACTTAATCTTTCCTCTTGGTTCTTTTTGGGTTGTATCTGAAGGGCTACAAAGGAGGTAACATATCCAAGACCAGGATTTTTTTTCTTTTTTTTTGTTTGAATAGATATTATTGCTTGCTTTTTACAAGAAATTGAGTTTTTCCTCAGTGGAAATGCTATACATAGCATAGCCCTCGAGTATGTGTTGATCCTATTTGGTCAATTTTGAGTTCTAGATTTGCTTGCTTTGAAGAAAGAGAGAGAGAAGCTATATTTTGCGTAAATACATCTTGAAGATGGCCGCTGCTTCGTCATCTGCACCTTTCTTCGGCCGGGCAAGGGAAGAACATCAAAACCAGATAATACAACAGCATTCTTCAACAGCCACTTCCTCTACAGTTCCAACCACAGGACCTCAAAAGAAGAGAAGAAATCAACCCGGAACACCAAGCAAGTAGCTCTTTTTATATCCTATATGTCAATCCCATGTTACATATGTTACTATCCCCTAATCCGATATCAATCAAGAATACCTAACGCTAATTATACCAACTTTCATGCAACAGTTGAAGTATTGACAAGCTTTTTTTAATTTCTTCTTCTTATACATGTTTTATTCCTTATATTAATTACCGGCCAGCTAGTTCTTGTTCTAAAACTAAATATTGTGGCGATAATTTCTCATTACAGATCCAGATGCAGAAGTGATAGCACTATCTCCCAAGACTCTAATGGCAACAAACAGGTTCATATGTGAGGTATGCAACAAAGGGTTCCAAAGGGAGCAAAACCTACAGCTCCACAGAAGAGGACACAACCTGCCTTGGAAGCTAAAGCAGAAGACTACAAAAGAAGTGAAGAGGAAGGTGTATCTGTGTCCCGAGCCCACATGTGTTCATCATGATCCTTCTAGGGCTCTTGGTGACCTTACTGGCATAAAAAAACACTACTTTAGAAAGCACGGTGAGAAGAAATGGAAGTGTGAGAAATGCTCAAAAAGATATGCTGTTCAATCTGATTGGAAAGCCCATTCTAAGACTTGCGGTACTAGAGAATACAGATGTGACTGTGGCACTCTTTTCTCAAGGTAACTATTTAATTCTTTCTCCATTATTAATCATATAACCATAATGATATTCGTCATAGGTATTAATTCATCGTAGCTATAGACAAAAGTGTGGTGATAAAAAGCTTTGTAAGATTGAGAGACTGAGAGTTTGAGAAGGCTGGGGCGGGCGGGGAAGTCCAGTAGTACCTTTCTTCTCCCCTTTTGGATTACTCGTAGATTGGGTCTTTCGGCCTAACTAATCTAAGCTAACTCCATCTCTCTCTCATGCACCCACTCGACAGAAAGGACTAGTTGCATGTGAACAATCTGTGAAACTGCCATGCTGTGTGAAGGTCTCCAAAAGACATGATGATTAATTAAGGAAAAAAAACACAAGAAAAAAAATAAACAGAAAACTATTTCTTCATCGGTAACACCGCCGGTCCTTCATCTCTTTTCTCTATTCACGTGTTGTTGTTATAGAGTGTGTCAGGTAGTATATTGTTACTGGTTTTGTTCTCATGCGAGTTGGATGGATTTATATGCTATCTAGTTTGTTCTCTTCTGGGTTGGCTCAGTTCTTCCAAGTACTTCTTCCCATGAAAACGTTAGGGTTGCGGGGTTGAGATGCATCTCCATCTCTCTCCTCTTCTCAGAGAGAAGCGGTAATTAAGTAACTAAAATTATCTACCCTTCATATTGTTTTTTCCTTTTCTTATCAAGGGGCCGGGGGAGTGAGACAGAATGTTTTTACGGTCTTTTGAAAGCATACCAGTCTCTTTTTATCAGAGGGTTCCTGAGAATGTGGTCATTTATTGACAATTTTCATGGAAATGGAAAATACTCCTTCAATAGAAAGGAAGACTCTTCATGGATTTTGCATCAATTGAAGCTAGTTTCCGAAAAAGGCTTCTGGGTTTCTGGTTTTTCATCTAATAGCACATAATACTTTTATTCATTTATTGAAGAGCCACTACCTAAAATAGTATTTAGATTTGGATTGATTTATCCCTCTTTTATTTTCTGATTCCAATATATAATTCTTTGCCCTACATTTTCTCCCTATTTCTTCAGAAATAAAAGTCTTCTTTTCATATATTTGTTTGCCATTTTCTTTTCTCTTTTCTTTTACTTCAGAAAATATTCCTATTTTCCTACGCGAAATTCATGTGATATAAAGAGAAAATATTCATGTGACCATTCGTAGATTTGGATTGATTTATCCTTCTTTTCTTTTCTTTTTTGGGCTTCAACTATTAACATTATCGTGGGAAGGGGGAGAGGTGACAATGCTAAACATTTTTTCTCCTTATCGAAGGCAAACGTTCATAGATTTGAATGGTCACATAGAATATTAGCATTTGAATTTAGCATCTTAGAAACGGCTAGTAAAAAATAACTTATCATTATATGTAGTTGTGCATTTTCAAATTTATCTGTCTCAAATTCCTTCCATCTTTTCCATTGATAACTGAGTGGTGGTCTAATGACTTTCTTTTCATGGTTTAACTGTTGCAGGCGTGATAGTTTTATCACACATAGAGCTTTTTGTGACGCACTAGCTCAGGAAAGTGCAAGGCATCCTACCAGCTTAAGTACTATAGGAAGTCATCTGTATGCAAATAACCACATGAGCTTAGGCTTCTCTCAAGTGGGTTCCCAAATTTCCCATTTACAAGATCACCACCCATCTGGTAATAACATGTTACGGCTGGGCAGTGCTGGGGCAGCCAATTTCGAGCATCTAATCCCTCCACCTAACCCTCCTTCAATGCCCATGATGCCTCCATCTGGTTTCTTCATGGGAGATGCAAACCAAGGGCCATTTCCAAACAAATCTTTACATGGGCTAATGCAACTTCCTGATCTTCAAAGCAACACTAACAACCCCTCCTCGGCTTCCAATCTGTTTAACTTCGGCTTCTTTTCAAATAATAGTAACACAGGCCGTACAAGTAACAATGACAATGCCAACACTGGAAGCACAACCACAAACTTAGTGAGTCCCGGATTGTTAAATGCTAACCAGTTCAACAACGTCAATGGTGCTGGCCAAAGGACATCAGTTTTCCCCACCAACATGAGTGGTGATCATGTTGGATCGGCTATGTCTTCCCTTTTCAATACTTCAATGCAACAAGAGAACATCACACCGCATGTGTCTGCCACTGCATTGCTTCAAAAAGCGGCTCAGATGGGTTCAACTACTAGCAGCAACAGTCCAAGTGGTTTACTGAGAAGCTTGGGGAGTTCTTCAACAACTGGTGCTAAATCTATTAGGCCACTTGTTTCCACCAACTTTGGCAGCAGTTTCAGCAATGCAAATGTAGGTGAAAGCTTAGAAACACACATGGAAAGTGAAAGCCAACTTCAAGGATTGATGAATTCTCTTGCCAATGGAAGCTCATCAATTTTTGGAAATGAACAGGACAACAGCTACACTGGGTTTGATAGCTCAAGTTTTAGCAAAGCAGACGAAGGAAATATGCATCAAGGTCTTGCTGGGTCAGATAAACTGACCTTGGATTTTTTGGGTGTTGGGGGCAGAGTAAGAAACATTGGTGGAGGGTTTCCACAAAGACAGCAACAAAATGGCATCAATAATATATAAGCTCCGTTGACCCTGATATATATAAAGTCAGCACAAGCTTGTCCACCGTTTGCAAGGGCATAATTACAGTGGACAGCATTTAATAAGGAAAAAAAAGGAGAGGCGGTTTAGGTATGCATGTAATATTTTCTTAAGACTTTATTTTGCGTCAGGTACGCATGTAGAAGATTGAATATTCTGTAGATCTTTTGGCTCCATTAGGGTTTCCAGCAGCAAATGTGCACAAGGCTTCGTTAAGCTAGATTACTGTGTTCTAATGACCAATGACAATGTTTTTTTCTCCGTGTGTACAGTATATAAATGTGTGTGTGTGCATACACCTTCCCCCTTGCTTTGGTACTGGTACAATGTCCCGAGCTTATTCAGCACATATATGGAGTAGGTACTCCCTCTCTCACAACACGAAACAAATTTTTGTTTTGGGTTTATATTGAATGTAGAAGGTGAAAAGGGTAGAGAATTGCTCTCAATATATAACCGACAAAATGAAAAGAAAACTCGTTTTATGGAGCGATAATTTTAAAGCAAATTGCAAAGAAAAAATCCATTGTGATTCGTATCCTTTCTGCATATCTGATCATGAGGAAGGTTGTTACGTTGAGTGGAATGTCAGGAACAAGGACACGTAATAATATTTTAATGAAAAAGCGACACCCAGCTGATGACATCGAAGAGACTAGACAAGTACCAATTCGATTTGTTATTTGTCCAGTTGATGCATGTTAATTATTTAATGTAATATGAAAAGCGAAAGGATTAAAGAAGGAGAAAATGATGCGAGTCGATTTCTTAATTTATTATTTCTAAAAGAATTTGTTTGCTCACCTAATACCTAACCCTACCTGAACGTATACAGCAATACCAAAACCTAGAAGAAAATTGCTAAATTTCAGGCTCCTTGTTGACATTCTGTGGACATTTTCTACACATGACTTTTTGTTCCGATGGCTTTCTACGTTGACTGCTTTTATCTTAAGATAACATGCAGTCGCGTAACAAAGCCCACGTTAGAGTTTTTTTTTTTTTTATCCCCCTCTTGTTGGTATTGGTGTATAAAAAAGAACCAAAGAATTTAATACTTTTAATTGGATTCTTTAAAAGATTGTGTCTTGGCCTGTGGCCTTATGAGTACTGATAGTAATCCTGGCCATATATTCTGCAGAAACGGCAGGAAAAGGCACCATAATTGTTCGCTATCGCAATTATAGGGCAAACTCGTGTGGCAGTTTTGTCGTGATTTCTGTCTGTTCTATCTCCTTAATGGAATCATTACTCCGTGACTGTGAAAGTAATGTCTAACATGCTTTCAAATTTTGAACTTCTCCCCCAAAGCATTGTTTTGAAACTTTCTTCTCCAGGCTCGACTCTGTTGATTGTTCAACTGATGATGCAGTTGGTTACCTCGGTAGAAAAGCCTATGAGATACGTAGGCATCGAGAGCTTTTGGGTTGGTTGAGCTGACCACTTGCTCCTCGAGATATAAAGCAGCTCCTTCCTTCTTTGCTTTTCAGTTTTCTAATTCTGACCGAATTGATCGATCTGAATCTTCAAATATTTGTTTTGTTCTTTATAAATAAATATAATACATTTACATGATTTTTAAGTCAAGTTGGCTGATTGCCTCTTCAAAAACAAATAGAATATGGTCATCGACAAATCCAAACAACCTGTACATGACAAATAATAATGAATATCTTTCTCTGTTGAATCAAGCAACTATTATTCTATAATCGGAGCGGGTAGCTCTTCAAAAGCACAAAGCAATGATACCAGGCCCCCCTCCATTAGTTTATGTTGACGGTAAATGGTTATGTTTCTTGAATTGTCTTCTTCTATTTGGCTTGTTAGATAATTGAGTATAACATTGAGTTTTGTGTTCCATATTTTTTTCAAGGGAAGCGATATATTAATACTAGTTGAGCTACAATACTGGTTCAATTAGTAGTTAATTTGGTGTTTTTATTATCAGATTTAATTAATATTTACTAATGAAAATTTGATGTATATATATATAAAGTGACGTGTAGATACTTGTAATATTTAAAAAATAATATAAAATTATTATTGAAATCTAGTATGATACCTTAAATTTTTGGATTATTTAACATGATATTAAAATCTTAAAAATTAAAATATTATATTTTGAATCTTATCATTTTTATTCTCTCTAATTAAGTTTAAGATTAATCATAAAACTAAAGGACTTGTGTAAATTTCAATTCTAAATAATTTTTATTTAAAAAAATATTATAAAATTATTATTAGAACCCTACTTCACTGTTTAATCTTTTGAATTATATAAGATTATTCTTTATATATATCTCTATGTTGGGCTATATATAACCCAGCTTGGATATGTACGTAAGCTTTAAATTTATATCTAAGTTGGGCTATATTTCTTTTAAATATACAAGTAGCGAATATTTGCATATCACTTCAGAACACCACACACAAGTCTCTTATGACTTACTGAAACCCTAACTTTTTTCTCTTTCCTTTCTCTTTAACAAAGTCCCCCTCCCTGAAAAATAATTATTGTAGTCGTCGATGATATTACCGATCGCAGCCACTTCTTAATTTTACTTTCTTCTCCTTTCTCCTCCCTCATTTTTCTCTCCTCTTTTCTTTTTTTTTTCTATTTAATTTTAATAAAAATATGATTTGTGTAATCTTTAGATTGAATTATTTTTGTATTTATAGATAGATATAAATCAGTGTCTAGATCTACATTTTATAGTTTTTTTTTATTTGTGTCCCCCTCTAAGCTTGGTTTTCTCTTATTGAGGACTTGGTTCCTTGTCATAGTTTTTTTTCCCTTTTAAATAAGAATTTGGTGATATTTTCTAATTGGTTGGAAGATTTTGATATTAATCGACAAATATTATTTCTAGTGCAACATAAACATGTTTTTTTTATATAGTATTTGGTTATTATCTTTGGATAGAAAAGACAGGGATAATAGAGATAAAAAAAAATAAGATAAAGATAAAATTATATTTGGTAGTGATATACAAGAAAAAAATTATTATCTTTGTATCCTATTTGATTATGGTGGATAAGAAATAATAAAATAAAATAAAAATTTACCCTTAATATGTATTGTTGTCAAACTTATATATTGAAAAAAAAATATTATATTTTCTTTTACTTTAATTTGTATTGAATGTTGAAATTAATAATATTATAATAATCTTAGTTATAAAATCAGGACTGGCCTAGCGGATTCACCTGGGGCCTAGACTGGCCCGAGTTTAAGAAAAAATAAAGGAAAGATTGACTTGACCTGACATGATAAAAAAAACTTAGGGCAACTCGGTATAAAACACATGTTAAAAACTCGTTGATTTTTTTGACAAAAAATCTTTGTCAAAACAAGGTTGCTTTGACTATTTTTATAAAAAAAATTGAGTTAATCAGGTTTACTCTCCTGACTTGTGACTTTAACCTTGCCTCGTATCAACACCCGAGTCAGGTTTTAAAATTATGATAATAACTATTTTTATCCACACGTTTACCCGGGTCAACCTGTGTTGACCCTCCTGATTCTTAACATAGGTCTTATCCTGGTCGACCTTTAAATCGAGTTTTGAAACTATAATAATCACATTTTTTATACTTACATTGACTCAGGTTAGATTGGGTTGACCCTCTTGATCTGTGACCAGGCCTTGTTTCAAATTGACTCCAGAATTGAGTCTTAAACCTATGATAATAGTTAGTTTTAATTTTATGTTCACCCTCCTGACATGTAATTAGGGTTTTGTCCCGAGTTGACCCCCGAGTTGAATTTTAAAACTATAAAAGTAATCACTTTTGTTCTTATATTGACTCGGGTCAACAGTCAACCTCACTCATAACTTGAGCCTTTGTCCTTGGTAGACCTCTGAAACAAGCTTTAAAACTATGATAATAACTACTTTTATTTTTATATCGACCCGATTCAATATGACGGTGACCCGGGCCCCGACCAGTGACTTGGGGTTTGCTCCGCGTTGGGTTTTAAATCTATGATAGTAACCATTTTTATCCTTACATGTCTTAGTTAGATAATTTTAGAATTAAGAGTTTTTATAATGATATTTTAGAAATAAAAAAATTTTAAATATTTTCTTTGGTTACATATTCTCTTTATACCTCATATTTTGAAAGCATAAAAAATCACTCCAAAAATATTCCAAGACATTTATTTTTATGTTTCATTCTTCGTCTTTTTAACCAAATTATCTTTATTGTCTTTTTTTCCTTTTGTTCCAAGAAAGGAACAAAACA
>Ga0325411_1009418_pt1 | contig 10447 bp, 4 predicted proteins | sample PopdelMetagenome_13_FD_206181 | JGI IMG/M metagenome (GOLD analysis project Ga0325411, IMG submission 206181) | Populus deltoides microbial communities from Bellville, Georgia, United States - Xylem-PdIQD-R4 | ecosystem: Host-associated > Plants > Phyllosphere > Stem > Wood/Secondary xylem...
CATTCGCCACCTGTGCAAGCAGTTTCGGGGGCTATATCTGAATGGGCACCGAGTCAGTTTTCCTTCACTGTTTATGAGTCAACAGGGGCTGTGTGGGATGGCGAATCCCTTCATCACCTGTGAAAACTGTTTCAGGAGTTGTTTCTGTGAGGGCGCCGGCTCAGTTTTTGGTGAATATTTATGAGTCAAAGGGGGCTGTGTGGGCAGACGAATCCATTCGTCGCCTGGGAGAGCAGTTTCGGGGGCTATATCTGAATGGGCAACGAGTCAGTTTTCCTTCACTGTTTATGAGTCAACAGGGGCTGTGGGGGCTGACGAATCTGTTCGTCACATGTGAAAAGAGTTTCGAGGGCTGCTTTTGAGTGGGCAACGACTCAGTTTTCCTAGACTATTTATGAGTCACTAGGGGTTGTTTGGGCTGCCGAATCCATTCGCCACCTGTGAAAGCAGTTTCGGGGGCTATATCTGAATGGGCACCGAGTCAGTTTTCCTTCACTGTTTATGAGTCAACAAGGGCTGTGGGGGCTGACGAATCCATTCGGCACATGTGAAAAGAGTTTTGAGGGCTCCTTCTGAGTGGGCAGCGACTTAGTTTTCCTAGGCTGTTTATGAGTCACTAGGGGCTGTTTGGGCTGCCGAATCCATTCGCCACCTGTGAAAGCAGTTTCGGGGGCTATATCTGAATGGGCAGCGAGTCAGTTTTCCTTCACTGTTTATGAGTCAACAGGGGCTGTGGGGGCTGACGAATCCATTCAGCACATGTGAAAAGAGTTGTGAAGGCTACTTCTGAGTGGGCAGCGACATAGTTTTCCTAGACTGTTTATGAGTTACCAGGGGCTGTTTGGGCTGCCGAATCCATTCGCCACCTGTGAAAGCAGTTTCGTGGGCTATATCTGAATGGGCAGCGAGTCAGTTTTCCTTGACTGTTTATGAGTCAACAGGGGCTGTGGGGGCTGACGAATCCATTCATCACCTGTGAAAACAGTTTCAGGAGTTGTTTCTGTGAGGGCGCCGACTCAGTTTGTGGTGACTGTTTATGAGTCAAAAGGGGCTGTGTGGGCAAACGAATCCATTCGTCACCTGTGCAAGGTGTTTCGGGGGCTATATTTGAATGGGCAGCGAGTCAGTTTTCCTTGACTGTTTATGAGTCAACAGGGGCTGTGGGGGTTGACGAATCCATTCGGCACATGTGAAAAGAGTTTTGAGGGCCACTTCTGAGTGGGCAGCGACTTAGTTTTCCTAGGCTGTTTATGAGTCAGCAGGGGCTGTTTGGGCTACCCAATCCATTCTCCACCTGTGAAAGCAGTTTCGGAGGACATATCTGAATGGGCAGCGAGTCAGTTTTCCTTCACTCTTTATGAGTCAACAGGGGCTGTGTGGGATGACGAATCCCTTCATCACCTGTGAAAACAGTTTCAGGAGTTGTTTCTGTGAGGGCGCCGACTCAGTTTTTGGTGACTGTTTATGAGTCAAAAGGGGCTGTGTGGGCAGACGAATCCATTCATCATCTGGGACAGCAGTTTCGGGGGCTATATCTGAATGGGCAACGAGTCAGTTTTCCTTAACTGTTTATGAGTCAACAGGGGCTGTGGGGGCTGACGAATCCATTCAGCACATGTGAAAAGGTTTTTGAGGGCTACTTCTGAGTGGGTAGTGACTTAGTTTTCCGAGACTGTTTATGAGTCACTAGGGGCTGTTTGGGCTGCCGAATCCATTCGCCACCTGTGAAAGCAGTTTCGCGGGCTATATCTGAATGGGCAGCGAGTCAGTTTTCCTTGACTGTTTATGAGTCAGAAGGGGCTGTGGGGGCTGACGAATCCATTCGGCACATGTGAAAAGAGTTTTGAGGGCTCCTTCTGAGTGGGCAGCGACTTAGTTTTCCTAGACTGTTTATGAGTCAGCAGGGGCTCTTTGGGCTGCCGAATCCATTCGCTACCTATGAAAGCCGTTTCGGGGGCTATAACTGAATGGGCAGCGAGTCAGTTTTCCTTGACTGTTTGTGAGTCAACAGGGGCTATGTGGGATGACGAATCCCTTCATCACCTGTGAAAACAGTTTCAGGAGTTGTTTCTGTGAGGGCGCCGACTCAGTTTTTGGTGACTGTTTATGAGTCAAAGGGGGCTGTGTGGGCAGACGAATCCATTTGTCGCCTGGGAAAGCAGTTTCGGGGGCTATATCTAAATGGGCAACGAGTCAGTTTTCCTTCACTGTTTATGAGTCAACAGGGGCTGTGGGGGCTGACAAATCTGTTCGTCACATGTGAAAAGAGTTTCGAGGGCTGCTTCTGAGTGGGCAGCGACTCAGTTTTCCTAGACTGTTTATGAGTCACCAGGGGCTATTTGGGCTGCCGAATCCATTCGCCACCTGTGAAAGGAGTTTCGGGGGCCATTTTTGACTCGGCAGGGAGTTAGTTTTCCTTGACTGTTTATGACTCAACAGGGGGTGTGGGGCTGACGAATCCATTCGGCACATGTCAAAAGAGTGTTGAGGGCTCCTTCTGAGTGGGCAGCGACTCAGTTTTCCTAGACTCTTTATGAGTCACCAGGGGCTGTTTGGGCTGCCGAATCCATTCTCCACCTGTGAAAGCAGTTTCGAGGGCTATATCTGAATGGGCAGCGAGTCAGTTTTCCTTGACTGTTTATGAGTCAACAGGGGCTGTGTGGGATGACGAATCCCTTCATCACCTGTGAAAACAGTTTCAGGAGTTGCTTCTGTGAGGGCGCCGACTCAGTTTTTGGTGACTGTTTATGAGTCAAAAGGGGCTGTGTGGGCAAACGAATCCATTCGTCACCTGTGCAAGGAGTTTCGGGGGCTATATTTGAATGGGCAGCGAGTCAGTTTTCCTTGACTGTTTATGAGTCAACAGGGGCTGTGGGGGCTGACGAATCCATTCGGCACATGTGAAAAGAGTTTCGAGGGCTGCTTATGAATGGGCACCGACTAAGTTTTCTTAGACTGTTTATAAGTCACCAGGGTTGTTTGTGCTGCCGAATCCATTCGCCACCTGTGAAAGCAGTTTCGGGGGCTATATCTGTAAGGGCAGCGAGTCAGTTTTCCTTGACTGTTTATGAGTCAACATTGGCTGTGGGGGCTGACGAATCCATTCATCACATGTGAAAAGAGTTTCGAGGGCTCCTTCTGAGTGGGCAGCGATTCAGTTTTCCTAGACTGTTTATGAGTCTCGAGCGGCTGTTTGAGCTGCCGAATCCATTCGCCACCTGTGAAAGCAGTTTCGGGGGCTATATCTGAATGGGCAACGAGTCAGTTTTCCTTGACTATTTAGGATTCAACAGGGGCTGTGTGGGCTGACGAATCCATTCCTCACCTGTGAAAACAGTTTCAGGGGCCATTTCTATGAGGGAACCGACTCAGTTTTTGGTGACTGTTTATGAGTCAAAAGGGGCTGACGAATCCATTCGTCACTTGTGAAAAACGTTTCGAGGGCTGCTTCTGAGTGGGCAGCGACTCAGTTTTCCTAGACTGTTTATGAGTCACCAGGGGCTGTTTGGGCTGCCGAATCCATTCGCCACCTGTGAAAGGAGTTTCGGGGGCCATTTTTGACTCGGCAGGGAGTTAGTTTTCCTTGACTGTTTATGACTCAACAGGGGGTGTGGGGCTGACGAATCCATTCGGCACATGTGAAAAGAGTGTCGAAGGCTCCTTCTGAGTGGGCAGCGACTCAGTTTTCCTAAACTCTTTATGAGTCACTAGGGGCTGTTTGGGCTGCCGAATCCATCGCCACCTGTGAAAGCAGTTTCGAGGGCTATATCTGAATGGGCAGCGAGTCAGTTTTCCTTGACTGTTTATGAGTCAAAAGGGGCTGTAGGGGCTGACGAATCCATTCGTCACATATGAAAAACGTTTCGAGGGCTGCTTCTGAGTGGGCAGCGACTCAGTTTTCCTAGACTGTTTATGAGTCACCAGGGGCTATTTGGGCTGCCGAATCCATTCGCCACCTGTGAAAGGAGTTTCGGGGGCCATTTTTGACTCGGCAGGGAGTTAGTTTTCCTTGACTGTTTATGACTCAATAGGGGGTGTGGGGCTGACGAATCCATTCGGCACATGTGAAAAGAGTGACGAGGGCTCCTTCTGAGTGGGCAGCAACTTAGTCTTCCTAGACTGTTTATGAGTCACTACGGGCTGTTTGGGCTGCCAAATCCATTCGCCACCTGTGAAAGCAGTTTCGGAGGACATATCTGAATGGGCAGCGAGTCAGTTTTCCTTCACTCTTTATGAGTCAACAGGGGCTGTGTGGGATGACGAATCCCTTCATCACCTGTGAAAACAACTTTAGGAATTGTTTCTGTGAGGGCGCCGACTCAGTTTTTGGTTACTGTTTATGAGTCAAAAGGGGCTGTGTGAGCAGACGAATCCATTCGTAACCTGGGAAAGCAGTTTCGGGGGCTATATCTGAATAGGCAACGAGTCAGTTTTCCTTGACTGTTTATGAGTCCACAGGGGCAGTGGGGGCTGACGAATCTGTTCGTCGCATGTGAAAAGAGTTTTGAGGGCTGCTTTTGAGTGGGCAGCGACTCAGTTTTCCTAGACTCTTTATGAGTCAAAAGGGGCTGTGGGGGATGACGAAACCATTCGTCACATGTGAAAAGAGTTTCGAGGGCTGCTTATGAATGGGCACCGACTAAGTTTTCTTAGACTGTTTATGAGTCAACAGGGGCTATGTGGGCTGACGAATCCATTCATCACCTGTGAAAACAGTTTCAGGAGTTGTTTCTGTGAGGGCGCCGCCTCTGTTTTTGGTGACTGTTTACAAGTCAAAAGGGGCTGTGCGGGCACACGAATCCATTCGTCACCTGTGCAAGGAGTTTCGGGGGCTATATGTGAATGGGCAGCGAGTCAGTTTTCCTTGACTGTTTATGAGTCAACAGGGGCTGTGGGGGCTGACGAATCCATTCGGCACATGTGGAAAGAGTTTTAAGGGCTCCTTCTAAGTGGGCAGCGACTTAGTTTTCCTAGACTATTTATGAATCACCAGGGCCTGTTTGGGCTGCCGAATCCATTCGCCACCTGTGAAAGCAGTTTCGGAGGGTATATCTGAAAGGGCAGCGAGTCAGTTTTCCTTGACTGTTTATGAGTCAACAGGGGCTGTGGGGGCTGACGAATCCATTCGTCGCCTGGGAAAGCAGTTCCGGGGGCTATATCTGAATGGGCAACGAGTCAGTTTTCCTTCACTGTTTATGAGTCAACAGGGGCTGTGGGGGCTGACGAATCTGTTCGTCACATGTGAAAAGAGTTTCAAGGGCTGCTTCTGAGTGGGCAGCGACTCAGTTTTCCTAGACTATTTATGAGTCACCAGGGGCTGTTTGGGCTGCCGAATCCATTCGCCACCTGTGAAAGCAGTTTCGGAGGATATATCTGAATGGGCAGCGAGTCAGTTTTCCTTGACTCCTTATGAGTCAACAGGGGCTGTGTAGGCTGACGAATCCATTTATCACCTGTGAAAACAGCTTCAGGAGTTGTTTCAGTGAGGGCACCGACTCAGTTTTTGGTGACTGTTTATGAGTCAAAAGGGGCTGACAAATCCATTCGTCACTTGTGAAAAACGTTTCGAGAGCTGCTTCTGAGTGGGCAGCGACTCAGTTGACCTAGACTGTTTATGAGTCACCAAGGGCTGTTTGGGATGCCGAATCCATTCGCCACCTGTGAAAGCAGTTTCGGAGGGTATATCTGAAAGGGCAGCGAGTCAGTTTTCCTTTACTGTTTATGAGTCAACAGGGGCTGTTTGGGCTGCCGAATCCATTCGCCACCTGTGAAAGCAGTTTCGGAGGATATATCTGAATGGGCAGCGAGTCAGTTTTCCTTGACTCCTTATGAGTCAACAGGGGCTGTGTAGGCTGACGAATCCATTCATCACCTGTGAAAACAGTTTCAGGGGTTGTTTAGTGAGGGCACCGACTCAGTTTTTGGTGACTGTTTATGAGTCAAAAGGGGCTGACAAATCCATTCGTCACATGTGAAAAACGTTTCGAGAGCTGCTTCTGAGTGGGTAGCGACTCAGTTTTCCTAGACTGTTTATGAGTCACCAAGGGCTGTTTGGGATGCCGAATCCATTCGCCACATGTGAAAGCAGTTTCGGAGGGTATATCTGAAGGGGCAGCGAGTCAGTTTTCCTTGACTGTTTATGAGTCAACAGGGGCTATGGGGGCTGACGAATCCATTCGTCGCCTTGAAAAGCAGTTTCGTGGGCTATATCTGAATGGGCTACGAGTCAGTTTTCCTTCACTGTTTATGAGTCAACAGGGGCTGTGGGGGCTGACGAATCTGTTCGTCACATGTGAAAAAAGTTTTGAGGGCTGCTTCTGAGTGGGCAGCGACTCAGTTTTCCTAGACTATTTATGAGTCACCAGGGGCTGTTTGGGCTGCCGAATCCATTCGCCACTTGTGAAAGCAGTTTCGGAGGATATATCTGAATGGGCAGCGAGTCAGTTTTCCTTGACTCCTTATGAGTCAACAGGGGCTGTGTAGGCTGACGAATCCATTCATCACCTGTGAAAACAGTTTCAGGAGTTGTTTCAGTGAGGGCACCGACTCAGTTTTTGGTGACTGTTTATGAGTCAAAAGGGGCTGACGAATCCATTCGTCACATGTGAAAAACATTTCGAGGGCTGGTTCTGAGTGGGCAGCGACTCAGTTTTCCTAGACTGTTTATGAGTCACCAGGGGCTGTTTGGGATGCCGAATCCATTCGCCACCTGTGAAAGCAGTTTCGGAGGGTATATCTGAAAGGCAGCGAGTCAGTTTTCCTTGACTGTTTATGAGTCAACAGGGGCAATGTGGGCTAACGAATCCATTCATCACCTGTGAAAACTATTTCAGGAGTTGTTTAGTGAGGGCACCGACTCAGTTTTTGGTGACTGTTTATGAGTCAAAAGGGGCTGACAAATCCATTCGTCACATGTGAAAAACGTTTCGAGAGCTGCTTCTGAGTGGGTAGCGACTCAGTTTTCCTAGACTGTTTATGAGTCACCAGGGGCTGTTTGGGATGCCGAATCCATTCGCCACCTGTGAAAGCAGTTTCGGTGGGTATATCTGAAAGGGCAGCGAGTCAGTTTTCCTTGACTGTTTATGAGTCAACAGGGGCTGTGGGGGCTGACGAATCCATTCATCGCCTGGGAAAGCAGTTTCGGGGGCTATATCTGAATAGGCAACGAGTCAGTTTTCCTTCACTGTTTATGAGTCAATAGGGGCTGTGGGGGCTGACGAATATGTTCGTCACATGTGAAAAGAGTTTCAAGGGCTGCTTCTGAGTGCGCAGCGACTCAGTTTTCCTAGACTATTTATGAGTCACTAGGGGCTGTTTGGGCTGCCGAATCCATTCGCCACCTGTGAAAGCAGTTTCGGGGGCTATATCTGAATGGGCAACGAGTCAGTTTTCCTTCACTCTTTATGAGTCAACAGACGCTGCGTGGGATGACGAATCCCTTCATCACCTGTGAAAACAGTTTCAGGAGTTGTTTCTGTGAGGGCGCCGACTCAGTTTTCAGTGACTATTTATGAGTCAAAAGGGGCTGTGTGGGCAGACGAATCCATTCGTCACCTAGGAAAGGAGTTTCGGGGGCTATATCTGAATGGGCAAGGAGTCAGTTTTCTTCACTATTTATGAGTCAACAGGGGCAGTGGGGGCTGACGAATCTGTTCGTCACATGTGAAAAGAGTTTCGAGGGCTGCTTCTGAGTGGGCAGCGACTCAGTTTTCCTAGACTGTTTATGAGTCACCAGGGGCTGTTCGGGCTGTCGAATCCATTCGCCACCTATGAAAGCAGTTTCGGGGGCTATATCTGAATGGGCAGCGAGTCAGTTTTTGGTGACTGTTTATGAGTCAGAAGGGGCTGTAGGGGCTGACGAATCCATTCCTCACATATGAAAAACGTTTCGAGGGCTGCTTCTGAGTGGGCAGCGACTCAGTTTTCCTAGACTGTTTATGAGTCACCAGGGGCTGTTTGGGCTGCCGAATCCATTCGCCACCTGTGAAAGCAGTTTCGGAGGACATATCTAAATGGGTAGCGAGTCAGTTTTCCTTCACTCTTTATGAGTCAACAGACGCTGTGTGGGATGACGAATCCCTTCATCACCTGTGAAAACAGTTTCAGGAGTTGTTTCTTCGAGGGCGCCGACTCAGTTTTCAGTGACTGTTTATGAGTCAAAAGGGGCTGTGTGGGCAGACGAATCCATTCGTCACCTGGGAAAGGAGTTTTGGGGGCTATATCTGAATGGGCAACGAGTCAATTTTCCTTCACTATTTATGAGTCAACAGGGGCAGTGGGGGCTGACGAATCTGTTCGTCACATGTGAAAAGAGTTTCGAGGGCTGCTTCTGAGTGGGCAGCGACTCAGTTTTCCTAGACTGTTTATGAGTCACCAGGGGCTGTTCGGGCTGTCGAATCCATTCGCCACCTATGAAAGCAGTTTCGGGGGCTATATCTGAATGGGCAGCGAGTCAGTTTTTGGTGACTGTTTATGAGTCAGAAGGGGCTGTAGGGGCTGACGAATCCATTCCTCACATATGAAAAACGTTTCGAGGGCTGCTTCTGAGTGGGCAGCGACTCAGTTTTCCTAGACTGTTTATGAGTCACCAGGGGCTGTTTGGGCTGCCGAATCCATTCGCCACCTGTGAAAGCAGTTTCGGAGGACATATCTAAATGGGTAGCGAGTCAGTTTTCCTTCACTCTTTATGAGTCAACAGACGCTGTGTGGGATGACGAATCCCTTCATCACCTGTGAAAACAGTTTCAGGAGTTGTTTCTTCGAGGGCGCCGACTCAGTTTTCAGTGACTGTTTATGAGTCAAAAGGGGCTGTGTGGGCAGACGAATCCATTCGTCACCTGGGAAAGGAGTTTTGGGGGCTATATCTGAATGGGCAACGAGTCAATTTTCCTTCACTATTTATGAGTCAACAGGGGCAGTGGGGGCTGACGAATCTGTTCGTCACATGTGAAAAGAGTTTCGAGGGCTGCTTCTGAGTGGGCAGCGACTCAGTTTTCCTAGACTGTTTATGAGTCACCAGGGGCTGTTCGGGCTGTCGAATCCATTCGCCACCTCTGAAACCAGTTTCGGGGGCTATATCTGAATGGGCAGCGAGTCAGTTTTTGGTGACTGTTTATGAGTCAAAAGGGGCTGTAGGGGCTGACGAATCCATTCCTCACATATGAAAAACGTTTCGAGGGCCGCTTCTGAGTGGGCAGCGACTCAGTTTTCCTAGACTGTTTATGAGTCACCATGGGCTGTTTGGGCTGCCGAATCCATTCGCCACCTGCGAAAGGAGAATCGGGGGCCATTTTTGACTCGGCAGGGAGTTAGTTTTCCTTGACTGTTTATGACTCAACAGGGGGTGTGAGGCTGACGAATCCATTCGGCACATGTGAAAAGAGTGTCGAGGGCTCCTTCTGAGTGGGCAGCGACTCAGTTGTCCTAGACTATTTATGAGTCACCAGGGGCTGTTTGGGCTGTCGAATCCATTCGCCACCTGTGAAAGCAGTTTCGGGGGCTATATCTGAATAGGCAGCGAGTCAGTTTTCCTTGACTGTTTATGAGTCAACAGGGGCTGTGTGGGCTAACGAATCCATTCATCACCTGTGAAAACTATTTCAGGAGTTGTTTCTGTGAGGGCGCCGACTCAGTTTTTGGTGACTGTTTATGAGTCAAAAGGGGCTGTGTGGGCAAACGAATCCATTCGTCACCTGTGCAAGGAGTTTCGGGGGCTATATTTGAATGGGCAGCGAGTCACTTTTCCTTGACTGTTTATGAGTCAACAGGGGCTGTGGGGGCTGACGAATCCATTCGGCACATTTGGAAAGAGTTTGGAGGGCTCCTTCTGAGTGGGCAGCGACTCAGTTTTCCTAGACTGTTTATGAGTCACCAAGGGTTGATTGGCTGTCGAATCCATTCGCCACCTGTGAAAGCAATTTCGGAATCTATATCTAAATGGGCAGCGAGTCAGTTTTCCTTGACTGTTTAGGAGTCAACAGGGGCTGTGTGTGCTGACGAATCCATTCCGCACCTGTGAAAACAGTTTCAGGGGCCGTTTCTATGAGGGCACCGACTCAGTTTTTGGTGACTGTTTATGAGTCAAAAGGGGCTGACGAATCCATTCGTCACATGTGAATAACGTTTCGAGGGCTGCTTCTGAGTGGGCAGCGACTTAGTTTTCCTAGACTGTTTATGAGTCACCAGGGGCTGTTTGGGCTGCCGAATCCAATCGCCACCTGTGAAAGCAGTTTCGAAGGGTATATCTAAAAGGGCAGCGAGTCAGTTTTCCTTGACTGTTTATGAGTCAACAGGGGCTGTGGGGGCTCACGAATCCATTCATCACATGTGAAAAGAGTTTCGAGGGCTCCTTCTGAGTGGGCAGCGACTCAGTTTTCCTAGACTGTTTATGAGTCTCGAGGGGCTGTTTGGGCTGCCGAATCCATTCGCCACCTGTGAAAGCAGTTTC
>Ga0325411_1009419_pt1 | contig 10446 bp, 12 predicted proteins | sample PopdelMetagenome_13_FD_206181 | JGI IMG/M metagenome (GOLD analysis project Ga0325411, IMG submission 206181) | Populus deltoides microbial communities from Bellville, Georgia, United States - Xylem-PdIQD-R4 | ecosystem: Host-associated > Plants > Phyllosphere > Stem > Wood/Secondary xylem...
GACTAGATTGGAACAAAGTAAATATAATTTATTTACTTGTTGAAGAAATCTGGATAAATATACAAGCATTTACTAATTATTTCCTAAGTAACCTTGTAAACCCATGACAAAAGTCTTGAACATGAAAAAACAAGAGGTAAATATGTAATTAGGTTATATAATTAAAGTATCTTTAATTATTATCGCTCTTGATATTTTAGACCATATACTATTCCATATATTTTTAACATTATAATTTAAAAATATTAAATAATAAAATTAAAAAAAATTCAGTACCCTAAAAAAATACTTTATTATAGTTGGATTGTATTTTTGAACTAATTTCCATATACAAAGTATTTGTTATTGCATTGAAATGCGGCAAAAAGTATGAAAATCATGCTTTTTATATGGTGCAACATGTGTGGTCACTCCGCAATATCAAACTAAATCTAAATTTAATTTTTTTTAATTAAAATTAAGCTATATACATTAAAATGAAAAAAAAAAAAAGAAATTATGATCCTGTTTGGGGACATTTTGCTATGGAAATCACACTGTGGCAATATATAATGATCTGTGGTTCAAAAGAAACCACTTTTTTTTTTTTCTTTTGAAAGAAAGGGAAAGACAACTTCATATACCTAATTTGTTCTAACTTCAGAAAGGGGGAATCAAACTCTTTAAACATGTCAACTCTTCTCATACCCCACACCTGAAATGGAGGAGAATCACTGGCAAACTAGGAAAATCCAATGGCTTTGGCTATGATATTAAATTACTGTGCTGCCTTTGGAATAATCAAGAGATGGGGCCAAAGCAGATTTTCTTTCTCTTTCTCTTAAAGTCTTCAACTTCTATTCATTGATATGAAGACAAAAACATATATGCTGATGCCATTTCTTTTGGCACAAGTAGGAGTATCTTGTCACAGCAATGTAAATTACTTTGTTTCCCCCACGGTTTAATTTAAGCTGACAGCACTTGCATCCAAGATATGCCTTCCTGTTTCTCTCTATTATATCTATCTCCGTAGTTATTAAATCTAACTCGATGTAAATTTTTAATCCGGTAAATTAACAGAAATAAAATAATATATATATTTTTAGACTCATTCATACTTGAAAATGAATTAATTATATCTCAAATTGACCCATCAAATCAGGGGTTAGCAAGTTTAATATGTGTGCTAGTATAATGAGATATTGGTGGGTTTTTGGAGTGATGAAAGTGGAATTTGACTAAGGGCAGATTGCATGGATTTTCTCATGATTGCAGGGTTTTGGGAGAGGTACCTGGTAAATAATGATGATGATAGTTGAATGAAAGTCCACCTCATCTTGGCCTTTAGAGGGCATGTACAATCAGTAGGGTTAGAAGAGCTGCTTGCTTCCTATAGAAAATCTCTTCAATATAATTGTTTCCAATTAAATCAAATTTACCAATAAACTGCCGACTCATCAACTTTTACAAGGGTAGGATACTCTCCCATGGAGTTCAAACCTATCTTCTATAGCTAAAAATAAATAAATAAATGGAATTTATCTGTGCTTTGTAGACTTCAGAGATGCCCCATTGGGAAAATATATTTATTCTTTTCTTAAAAAAAAAAAAAACCCTAGCCCACCATGACCCTTGCTCCCTGGTAAGGCTAGAGGCATCATGTTCAAGAACATAAAATTGAGGGTGGGGGAGGAAAATCTGCATTGATTCTGAGCTTTTCTTGGTTATGATGACGGCACTTAAAACAGAGGTTCTTCTGATCGAGAAAGAAAGCAACCATTTTAATAGAAAAATGAAACAGACGACAAGAAGAATATTAGGTTGTCTGTGGTGGTGGACACCTTGATATCTGATCCCATTTAAAAAATGTAATGACTCGGGAAGCCACCATGCCAGCCATGACCTTGATGAATATGCAGGCAGCAGGCCATAAGTGAGCAATCAAGCCATTCATTCAGACCCCAGTGCTACAACCCTAGCTTATTGCCGTCGTCACAGTTACGGTTACCGGACTATCATGCAATCGATGGTTTTACAGTCATATTGAAGACTTGTAAATAAATTGTAAATGAGGGTCAAATAGATAAAATTACGCAGCACCCTCATGCTACCGAGGGAGAAACAGGGGATTCCCATCAAGATAGCTTCCTCCTATATTCTCATCAATCTCTTGCACACAAACCCTCACGTTTGAGGATTAGTGGATTATTATAACTAAATAAAATAAATGATTTATCTTATACTCAATACTTTGTCTACCTCTTCAGAGAATTAGGAAGTAACCTTTCTTGATCAGGAGGCTCTGCTCAAATCTTGGATTAACCAAACCACAAAAATACAGAGAAAAAAAAGACAGGACTCACATTTTGCTGTAAAGCCTGGCATCGCGATTGGGAATGAAGGAAGACCCGTGATCAAAGATCACGCATAAGAGAGAATAAACCAGGCAACACAAACCCCACAAGAACCCACAGAGCTTAAATACACAAAACTTCCAATTTCAAAAACAAAGTCTTCAATCCAAGGCACATAAATTATCCCACCTCCTCAACTTCATCCTAAATTATCGGCAAGTTAACACGAGAAAAGAGTAATGACGACCTGCAGCAGCATGATTCTATGTTCCCGATATAATATAAATCATTGCTAGTATATCCTTGCAACATGCCAGAGATAAATCTAAACCACACTACGAGAATGATATGCGACCACGCGGCCTGCCCCTCTTAAAAAAACAAACGACCCAGGTCCAGTTGGAAAGGGGGGCAAAAAGATGCCAGCCCCTAGTTCATCATAAGACACAGCTTGTCAAAATGCAGGATAGATGGCTCAAGCTTGTCCGGACAAAGGATTTCATCATCACATCTTCAACCATTTCACCTTTGGCTGGAATCGGGAGAACCATCATCATACGACACCAGGCCCTTCTTCCCACCAGGGCTTCTAGATGATGACCTTGATCTGCCTTTACTGAGTCGCTTGGGAGACTGGGAGTCCAAAGAGGATCGTGATTTTGATGGGCTACGGCTACGAGACGGCGACCTTCTCCTATCAACTCGTGGAGATACACGTGACTTGGACACGTCAACTGGGGAACGACTGCGAACAGGGCTGCGGCTATAACGACGGTTGCGATTGCGGGGGCTGCGTGATACAGATGGGCTACGTGTCCTGCTTCTCCGCCCTCTGTATCTGCTAACAGGATATAGAGAGATTAGGTTGGCAGGATGGAAAATTGGACATCCAAGGACAGATAAAATACTTCAAAAGAGCCATCCCACTAAACAAGACATGCAATAATTCCAAGCAAACAAGCATTTCCAGCATCACTACCATCCGATGAGAAATAAAATCAACCAAAAATAAATGAAGTACATCACCAACCTTGGTGGAGTTCTTCCTCTTTGAGGACTTCTATAGCGCCTAGGAGAATACCTTCGGTAACTGGTAAATCTAGAAACATATCATAGTGTGAGTTAGCATTCTAAAAAACACATGATGTAGTTGAGCATGATAGTTCAAATGACCTGGATAAATTAGAGCAGAAAGTGGGCAAATAACAAAGGAGGTTGGCTTGCCAGGTACCTATCACGGCCGCTATAACGGTAGGATCTCACGGGAGAACGCTCTGGAGAGGGGGTTCTGTATCTCCGAGCATAAGCATATCGTTGACTGAAACCCCTTCCCCTCCTGATACGCTTGGGGGACCCATTAGGGGAAACACTTCTTGACAAACTTCTTCGATCAGGAGACCTTGCCCTCCGTATGCTTGGGCTCCTTGAGTAGCTGCGACGATTATTCCTGCTTGGTGCCCTAACTGGGCTTCTGCTAATGCTTCTCCTTGAAGGAGCCCTACCAGAGCTTCTACTGATGCTTCTCCGAGAAGATCTAACAGGGCTTCTGCTGATGCTTCTCCGGGAAGATCTAACTGGACTTCTGCTAACACTTCTCCTCAAAGATCTAACTGGACTTCTGCTAACGCTTCTTCGAGAAGATCGAACAGGGCTTCTGCTTACACTTCTCCGAGAAGATCTAACTGGGCTTCTGCTTATGCTTCTCCGAGAAGATCTAACAGGGCTTCTGCTTATGCTCCTAGAATCTCTTACAGGGCTTCTGCTGATAGATTTTTGCAATGATTGAGACCGAGATCTCACAGGGCTCCTGCTTATGCTTCTTCGAGGTGGTAATCTCACAGGGCTCCTGCTAATGCTTCTTTGAGACCGCGATCTCACTGGGCTAGTGCTTATGCTTCTAGACTTCTTTGCCCTCACAGGACTTCTGCTGAAACTTCTAGCTGTGCTCCTGCTGCTTCCACTTCTAACAGGACTTCTGCTGATACTCCTCTGGGAGACATGAGGATGGCTTCTACTAGCACTGTGACTCCTGCTACTGCTTCTCTTTGGACTAACACTCGGGCTCTTGCTCAGGCTCCTCCTGGGACTAATACTCTTACCTGTGGTCCTCTTGGGACTCATACTTTGGCTCCTGCTCATCAACTTTCAATAAAATACAGATCTGGAAGAATCTGTAAGCATAAAGAATAACTGTGTGACAAGATTTGAAAGTAGACCTAGATTTTCCTGGGTGACCATCTCTGATATCAGGTTGCCTATCTTCACTTCCAAAAGATTTAGCATCTGCCTCAATACCATCACTTCGTCGTGATCCATTTTCCTTGGGGAATTCACCATCTTCCTTTTCAAGTATATCAGGTTCCTGTCTCCTTTTACGAGGAAAGGAGGCAGCTTCTTCCTCCAAAACCATAGGAGATTGATCCTCAGCTGCATAACATTACATGAAGCAAATAGTACAATATTTGTTAAATGCAGAGTGGATGACTATCACAAGAGAGTGGCCACAAGGCCAACTTGAACAAAATGCAAATAAAAAAGCAATTCAGGAAGTATCACTATCTTTCCAATATTGTTAGCATTAGATATAAAATTGCAAGCATCCAAATGTATTGCAAATTTACCAAGAACCAGCAAAGCTATTATGAAGATGACACATATGCAACGTGCTTCGAAATAAAGTAAGAGCAACCAGATGATATTTTCCAAACACTGCAGCAATTTTGGATGTGTGAAAAAACAGACAGAATGACTTAAAAAAGCAGTACCAGTTTTCTGAGAAGGGCCCCTGCACTTCCTCTCTTTTGCTTGAGCATCATCATCAGAGCTGGTTTCACTCTCACTCTCAGCATCTGTTAGACTATCTGATGATCTAAGAGAAGAAAGAATTAATTCAGTATGGAACACGGAGAAGATACAATATAAAACATGAGTGAATGACAAGTGTTAAAAAATGAAAGCCAATGAACTCAAAAACATAAATGATTAATTACAACAAATGGGTTCCCACTGTCATATCTAAAATACTTCTAAAGTATGCAGATTCAAGTTTGTACCACAGATTTTCTATCAAATCATTCGTAACACCTAAACGGAAATTCATCTATCTGCAATAGCATGCGACGGTAATTATCAAAGACCAACTAAGCAGTTTGGAACCTTCCCTTGATTTTAAGAGCATACATAAAACATTAAGGGTATAAAAATCATGGCTAAGCAGCTACCTTCTTGATCTACGCTTGGATCGTTTATCACGTCTCTTTCTCCTTTTGTCACGTCGCTTATCTCGTTTTTTGCCACGTCTATGTTTATCTCGTTTAGAAGTTCTCTTTCTCTTCCTACGTCTGTCCTCACTTGAAGAACTAATATCAGATGATGAGGACATTGAGTCAGAATCACTGTCAGATTCCGATGATTCCATATCAGAATCAGATGAATTCTCTGAATCAGACAAATGGTTTCTCTTCCTCCTCTTCTTTCTGTCTCTAGAAGATTTCTGGTGCTTTTCTGTTTTCAGTTTATTTACTTTCTTTTTGTCTGCAGGAAAAAAAAAAGGTATCTAAAATGAAACTTGTGAAAAAAAAGTGGCACCTCATCAAATAAAAAAGGATGACACAGAATGAGAGGGAAACAAGAGAGAAAGCATTCCTCATACACTTGTTGGATCTCTAAACCAAGGAAATCAAACAGACCAACTAACAGTCACACTTATCGTCATACATATATTAACAGTAGAATACTTACCCTCAATGAATTCCCCACAATTGACTATTTTCACTGTTACAGTGGGTCTCCCTTCTTCATCACCCACATCTTCAATATTCTTCAGTACTTTATCTCCTTGCACAAGCTTCCCAAAGACCACATACTTCCTGTCATACAAAATCCACAGCAAGCACTATAAAACATGGATGCAACAGCACATCAAACAGAGAGTGAAAAGAAGGGCATAAACATTAAAGTATTGGCATGCTTCCTAAGTAACAAACCTGTCCAGATGATGATTAGCCCTAAAGGTAACAATAAATTGAGAACCTAAAGTGTCACGATCAGCAATTGGCATGGATAGAAGACCAGGTCCATCATGTTTTAGCTTTGGAGACTCATCTGCAACAGTGCCACAAAAACTACTTGTCAGCACATTCAATCGAGGATCACTTTAACTTGCTCAATGAATGTAAGACCCCAGAAAATCAAGATAAAATTGTAATGCAGGGCCTGTGGACAAGGCAAGACTGTTAGTTCCCAAGCTGCTAAATGGCACTGGGGGTCCAAACATGAACATAGTGAAATTATCGCATCAAGTGCAAAGCAGATTCTGAGTTCTTACATTACAGCATATTAAAAAAACAATAAACTGCTTCTGAAAGTGTTACAGGGAGTTCATATCAATAAATAGGGATGTGTCAATGATATGCCCACAGACAAAAATCAATCTGCAAAATAACAGTGCCGGTCTTCATTCTTGCACTGTTCATTGCATTTCTTTCTAAGAGGGTTGTACTATTCTTAAGAGACCAGACATGCACAGCAAAAGTTTCTTTATTTGAAACCTACCTTCAAATTCAGACCCTCAGCCTCTAAAAGGAGGCACAGAAAAAATAAAAAACTCCAAAGCTATAGGTACAAAGATATATGATAAGCTAGCATTAAAAAAAATGGCATGACATGGGGCAGGTCATTCCAACAAAGAAAAACCTATACAATGTGATTTAGTATCATTTGGACAATGGGCCAAGTTATTCAGACATTTTAAGATGTGACATGGGTTTGTGTGTTGACATTGAGTATGCCCTTATTGAGGAACCACTGAACCTATAGTTAAAATGTACACACAATTCAAAATTTCACTTCAATTGGCATTATGCATAAAATGCAAAAATTCCCCAATTCTATGCTCACAAATCCATAACGTTTTCCTTGCAACAGGAATCAACATGAACAAAAGATTTCGAGTATTCTCACCAGGAAACTTGTTCCCATATATGCTCTCTCCAAAGGTCCCTGCAGAACAGGAAAACAAAATGGTTAAGAATTTGAAGAGCGAAAACATTTCAGGAAGTATTATCCCCTGAAAATCTAAACTCATGCTTCATTCTGATTGCTTGTTTATCTTGATAAAAACCTGAACACATTGATTATAAGGGAATTTCGATGGCAGACAATGTACAAGGGACAAATCATAGAGTTATGTCATAAACAATAGTCTCCTCCCTTAGCCAAAACTTACTGTATTACAATTGTTAATCACTAAAAAAACAGGATTTTAGATCTTTAAATCTAAAGAGTGTTATAAATTTCAGGAAAGAATCTATAAATCTACCCTTATACTTTGAACCTAATCTCCAATCTACCCTCTAAACTGTCAATTGCATCCATGATACCTCTGGAGGAAGATGAAATCTCCAATATAGCCTTCAATTAGTGAAAATTATCAAATTCTGCCGTCCAAATCTCAGATCCTACAGAGATGTGAAATTACAGATTTGAGTTTTTGAGATAAAAGAGTAGTTCAGGTTTTTATCCAAGAAAAAAATAGGGACTGACAGAAACCCATTTAGATTTTACAATTAAACGGTTAAAGAAAAACTTGGTCAGCAACTGGGCAGTGACGGAACACCCCTTATTAATGGCAGCTAATCCTGCATTTATCATGGAATACGCATGTAGATGACACAAACTCTTAAGTTTAACAGATTTCACGAGGTCAATATTAGAGATTTTATCATAGTTCAAGTGTATGGCAGTTGCAATTAAAATTAACAGGATAATCAGAGATTAGCTTCCAAGTATAAGGGCAAATTAGTTGATTTTCCCTAAATTTGAGGGAAATGAGAATATAAGGGGTGGCAAAGTTTCTAGAATAAGTTGAATATCGTAAGATTGTTTAAACAATTAGTGTCATAATTTCAAATCCATACAACAAAATGAATGAGCCATAAACTGCATAAAATCAAAAAGATTAACGACCCAAATGAACAAACAAGAATTACATACCATCTCGTTTCAGAATATCACCACCCTGCAAGATTGACAAAAGAAGTTAGTCCACCAGTTAGCAAAATTGTTTATGTTTCAGAAACGGGTTGGGCATGGCGAAGCATAGTAAATTTTGAGGATGGACAACTCAGTAAGTACAACCTTAAAACTACATCACAAGAAATGCAGTCGTGACCATCAGCCCTGTAACCCTACAGCATAAACAAGGGTAACTGACTAAAAGATGGACCACCTCTTAGGCATGTTCAAACAAGAAAACTAAGCAAACCTATGCAAGAAAAATCTAGATGTACACTAGACAGGACAACAAACCTGAGCCATGGACCCTTTAACGATGCGATGGAAGAAGGATCCCTTGTAGTGCAATGGTCTTTCAGATTTGGGACCAATTCCTTTCTCCCCTGAGTTGAAAAGATTAAAGACATCAGAAAAGCAACTCAACAATACAAAATCAAATTTCTAAAATCTACCCAAACCAGACTTCAAACACAAATTAAAAATTCCAATAGCTGAAAAATATTGAATAAAAAGAAGGCATTTCCATCTAGAAACAAGGTAAAAACTATCAATCAAGGCAAAAAAAACAAATGACAAAAGAGACAGCACTACCATCAAAAGACAAGTCATTACAAAGACTACCATAGCATGCAACCATTACCTGTACAAAGAGCACGGAAATTTTCTGCAGTCTTGGGAGCAATATCCGAGAAAAGCTGCAGAACAAAAAATCACAGATGAATTAATAAAAATGCAAGGCAACACTCAATATACAGGTATTTCCCCATGCATCCTACAAAGTTGAAATATAATGATACCTCAAAAACCATTCTCTCCTTAGGATCGCCATCAATACACACGTCCATAAAAACCAACGGGTTCTTCTTCTTCGCTGTTTTCTTCTCCATAACTTACAAGTATCACAAACTCAAGCCACCATAAACAATAACCTGATACCCAAATAGCACATTACCAACTTTTCAGCGAGCTAAAAAAATTGAACTAGCCCCACACCGACCGTGCGAGTAGATCTAGAGCCAGCATTTAACAATAAACAAAAACCCGTAAAAAAACCATCAAATAACTCCTAGAACCAAAATAGTAGCTCCATTCTCTACAACCTTTCACTAATTTGCAACTAAAAAAAGCTCGAATGACCAAGTAATCATGCAGCCAAAACAAACCCTTAAACCCTAGCTAGATGCCCACAAATTAGAGAAGGAGAAAACAAAGAAAACCTAAAACAATTAAATAATCAAATCTAAGTATTCACTAAATATAAAAGATATACAGGCTCATCTGCCAAAAAAATTCACAGAAATTTAAACAAAAAATCACAGAGCTGAGATTTTGATAGGGCGTGCAAGATCAGGCACGCGAATTAGAAGATGGAGTAAAAAGGATATAAAAACGAAAATAAAAATAAATATAGGGAAATGAGAGAGAGCTAGGGTTTAATTTTTTACCTGAAAGACGCGGAGCCACAGAAGACTCTCTGTGTGGAGATGAGAAGACAAAAGAGTGAGGTGCTGCTTCTTCTAGCTTACTAACGAAGGAGAACCTAGCTCCGCTAAATTACAGTGTTACCCTCGTGGATATTGAGTCTGCTGAGTGCTGTCTTCACTTCAAGTCTTTTTGGAATGACAGGTGTGTCCCGTGTTTTTTTTAACTGATATCACTTACATTTATTTACTGCGAAAAAATTTTATCCAATCAGATCTTAAATAAATCATTTATATTCAAATTAATAAATATATATATATAATTGTTTTTGAGTTTTTTATTTAGAAGCAAAATTACGATATAAGAAAGGGAAAATTACTAAGATTACTATGTAGGCGGCATTTTCTTTCCATATTTTGAATAACTATATATTTTTGTGGTGTGTTTAGCTATGCAATAGCAGTAATTCAATGTATTTTTATTTGAAATATATTAAAATAATATTTTTTATTTTTAAAAATAAAAATATATAAAATTAAATTTAAAAAAATAATTTAAACCGCATTTTCAAATGATTTTTTTATATACTGATTCAACTCTAATTTTAAATTTTGATGCATTCACCCGTTATATTTAATGAATTTTACTACAATGTGTTAATATTACTAACAAT
>Ga0325411_1009420_pt1 | contig 10446 bp, 5 predicted proteins | sample PopdelMetagenome_13_FD_206181 | JGI IMG/M metagenome (GOLD analysis project Ga0325411, IMG submission 206181) | Populus deltoides microbial communities from Bellville, Georgia, United States - Xylem-PdIQD-R4 | ecosystem: Host-associated > Plants > Phyllosphere > Stem > Wood/Secondary xylem...
AGAGATGAGAAGGATTGTCCACCCGAAATTGATAGAAAGGGGATATGCTGTTGATTGTGGTAGAGTGAGGTTGAAGATGAAGCTTGATTTTTTTTCAAGAGAGAAGGTACTGGTTTTGGGAATGAAGTAGGAGGAGTGGCAAATTGATGGAATCAATGGGATTTTTTGCTTACTTTGTATGTATGGTTGGCGGTTGTGGAGGGAGCAGTTGTGCTTGGGATCTGGAAAAAAAAAAAAAAAACAAAGAGGAGAAATGGATGGAGAATAGGGTTGATGTAATATGTATGATGCTGGTGACGTGATGGTCACGAGTGGAAAAGGAAAGGAGGCTGATAGCTTAGGGAAGATGTTGAAAATGGTGGTTTCGCGTAAAATAGCAGGGGCAATTTTTATTTTTCTTGTCATGGATTTGTTGTTTTTTTAGGAAGGGGGTGACTAGGTTTTTTTTTTTTTTTTTAGGTGGGAGAGAGAGTGTCCTGTTACTTTCTATGCTCTAATTAATTAATTTTTTGTTCTTTTTTTTTTTAATGCTTCTCAAAATTATCCCCCATTTTTATGACTAATACACTCCTAAAATTCTTCCTTTTTTTTATTCCCTCACTATTTATAAATAAAATAATTTGTTTTTTTTATCTTTTCAAGCAAATTCTGTAATCAAGTAATCTAAAATTATTTTGGTTTTTTATTTTTTTTTATTTTAATCCCTTTATCCAATTTTTTTTTTATCTCTGATGTATTTTATTTTTTTTATATTTTGATATTTTTAAAATAAACAAAGTTGATGATCACTTAATAACAAAAAATAATCAATAATTTTAAAATAAATGCTGTAAAAATCAAACATATTAAAATTAAATTTTTAATTCTTTTAATATTTGTCAGAATTAATATGAATACATTAAAAATATTAGTTTTTTGAAATTTTTATTATTTTTTTATTTTTTCAAAAAACAAAGTTCAGTTGATGATAGTAATTAAGATAGTCTAATTGAAAATCAAGCGTAATTTTTCGCTCCCCCTGCGCCCCCGCGCAATAATGTTAAATCCTCTTCGTAGCACCATTATTTTTTATATTTTGAGTGTGTTTTACAATATAAATATAATATTAATTGTATTTTAAAGTGTTTTTTATTTTAAAATATATGAAAATAATATTTTTATTTTTTAAAAAATATTTTTATCATCAACATATCAAAATCATCTAAAAATATAAAAAATTATTAATTTAAAATAAAATTAAAAATTTAAAAAAAATTTAAAAACATTTTCAAAATACAATACCAACCATACCTTCCAAACTCTCCCTGCTCGCCACCATCTCGTAAAAGATGCAATCGTATGGTTCGAGTTCCCTCATGGAGTTCAGGCAAATGGGTGAATAAAATATATATATATATATATATATATATATAGTTTTTAAATTATTACATTAAAATAATTAAGAAATATTTAAAAATATTAATTTAATATTTTTTTTCAAATTAAAATTAATTTTTATCATTAAATAGACACTTGGTATAAAACAATATTTCTCAAAAAAAATTAGACGTTAAGTCCCATGAGAAACTATTTTATGGTTTTTTATTATTATTATTCTTGATTTTGTCTTTGTTTTATATTCCCTAATTCCAACAAATTGTGTGTGTCTGTCTATATATATATGTGTGTGTGTGTGTGTGTGTGTGTGTGTGTGTGTGTTTTACTGTATAACTAAATATAATTTACCGTAGATAGCTATGGTAAAATTACTTCTTCTTTTTCTTGAGTGAAAAAAAAATCTTGAGGGTGCTGTGTTTTGATTTTATTTTTTATTATTATTGATTCATTGGTCATTATAAGATTACTAGGAGTATTTAATTTTTTTTAATTTTATATAGTAAAAATACATTTTTACTTTTAATATTAAAAAAAATTAGAGTTGATAACCAAATATTTTTTAACTTTTCATAGGCTTTTAAACAGAAAAAAATTTATTTATGTTTAGGATAAAAAAATGTTGGTGGTTGGCTAAAAGTTTTTTTTTTTTCGTTCTTTATATATAGTTAAAATATGTTATTGATCTTGGAAGAGACAAAAAAGATAAGTTTTGTTTGTTTTTAATTTATTTCTTCAATTATAATTTTTTATGTGTTTTTTTTTCATTCAATTTCTTATTCTTTTGATTTTTAATATATTTTCTTGGCCATTTTATTAAAGTTTTATGCTTTTAATTTCATCATTTAATCAAAGTTCTTTATTTTTTTTAAGACCATATTCTTTTTATTTTTTATTTTTTCTTATTTTTTTTATAAAAATTTTGTTTATTTTCAATTTAGTCATTCAATTATAATTTTTCATTATGGTTCTTATTTTTTTAATTTATTTTCTTGATCTTTTTTGTTAAAGTTTTATTGGCTTTTAATTTTATTTTTCAATCAAAGTTTTTGTTGTTTTATTTTTTTTAATTTGACCCTAATTCTTCTGATTTTTTTTCTTTTGTTAAAGCTATTTTTCAATTCAATTTAACCCTCCAAATGAGATTTTTTGTTTGTCCTCTAATTAATTTTTGTTATGTTCATCCTCATTTTTTTAATGAAAATTTTTTCTTAGATCATTTTGTGTACTTTATTTTTTTTTCTGGTTTCATCTTTCGACATTTTATTTGTTGAGGATTCACCTTCATATTTATAGCGCTTCTAATCTAATAACTCAAGTCACAAGTTTTAAAAATTAATGCCGTTCAATATCTTTTTTTTTCTTATTTTCTTTTACAATCTTATCTTTCTGCATTAATTTTTAAAAAAATATTGGTTTTTTTAACTTCTTTGATTTTTTTTCTATGAGTTTATCTCAATCTCATGACTTATGTTATAGGTTTTGCATGCATTTTTTGGATAAAAGTCTTTTTAAAATTGTTTTGTTTATGTTTGATTTCTTAAGATATTATTCTAATTCATCTGTATTTTTTGTTTGTTTTATAAAAATAAACTTTACTTTTCAAAATAAAAAATTTTTATTTTTAAATAATTTTTCTTAAGTGTTCAGTCCTCCATAATATTGTTTTTAGGGTATGAGTTTATTCAATCAATTTCATTTATGTTTTTATTTCTATTATTTTTTATTCATTTAAATAAATAAATTCAATAAACTTAATCGGGTAAATGTCTCATTTTGAGTAATTGAATATCTTGATCTACATTCATCTCTTAATTTTTTTTTATTTTTTTTCTTTTTATTTAATTTTTTCGGTTTGCTTTAGTTTGTTAATATTAAATTTCTTTCTATTTAGTTATTAGACTTTCATGACACATATTTCAGGTTTCACGGGTTAACCTGGTTTCACGGGTCGTCAATTTTTTTTTGTTTTTTTCTTTTAATAATTTTTTTTATTTAATTTAGTTTGTTAATGTTAATTTTTTTATTTAGTTATCAAACTTTCATGACACGGATCCCGGGTTTAATGGGTTAACCTGGTTTGGCGAGTTAACCTGAAATTTTTTTTCTTTTTAATTAATTTTTTTCGTTTAGTTTAGTTTGTTAATTGACAATAAACTAAAACTGTTCAGTGTTTCACTGTGCAAATCCACAGTGAAACGTTGAGCTATCTTCTTCTTCTTTTTTTTTTGTTTTTTTTGTTTTTTTTTTTTTTTCATTTTCTAGCCTTTATGGGTTTTTTTTTCTTTTTTCTGTGTTTTTTTTCTTTTAATTAAATTTTTTTGTTAATGTTAAATTTTTTATTTAGTTATCAGATTTTCATGACACGGATCCCGGGTTTGACGAGTTAACCTGAAATTTTTTTTTTGCTTTTTTTCTTTTTAATTAATTGTAACATATACTAAAAGGGATATGTATTTTTTGTGGACTGCACAGTGGAGTCCACAGTAAAACACTGATGTTTTAGGTTTTTTTTTAAGTTGTCTCATTTTTTTAGCTTTTTTTATGCCTTTCGGGATTTTTTTTTGTTTCTTTCTTTGTTTTTTTCTTTTAACAAAATTTTTTGTTTAATTTAATTTAGTTTATTAATATTAAATTTTTTATTTAGTTATCAGACTTTCATGACACATTTTCCGGATTTAACGGGTTAACCTGGTTTAACAAGTTAACCCATAATTTTTTTTTTTTGCTTTTTAATGAATTTTTTTCAATTAGTTTAGTTTGTTAATGCTAATTTTTTTTTCTATTTAGTTATCAAACTTTCATGACACATATCCCGAGTTTCACGGGTTAACCTGGTTTCACAAGTGAACCCAGTTAATTATAGGTTGACCGTCAATTTTTTTTGTTTTTTTATTTTCATAAATTGTTTTTGTTTAATTTAGTTTGTTAATGTTAAATTTTTTTTATTTAGTTATCAGACTTTAATGACACAGATCTTGGGTTTAACGGGTTAATATGGTTTGACGAGTTAACCCGGATTTTTTTCCTTTTTAATTAATTTTTTTTGTTTGGTTCAGTTTGTTAATATTCACTTTTTTTTATTTAGTTACCAGACATTCATGACACGAATCCCGGATTTAACGGGTTAACCTAATTTGACGAGTTAACCTGTAATTTTTTTTTGCTTTTTTTTTCTTTTTAATTTTTTTCCGTTTAATTTAGTTTGTTAATGTTAAATTTCTTTCTATTTAGTTTTTTTTTCTTCTTAGAGATTTTTTTTCTTTTATTTTTTCTTTTTAATTAATTTTATTTAATTAATTTAGTTTATTAATATTAAATTTTTTTTCTAAGTAGTTCTCGATTGATGCCTTTAGTTTTTCTTTTTGTTTTTTTGTTGTTTTTATGCCTTTGACTGTGGACTGCACAGTGCAATCCACAGTGAAAAGACTGATGCCTTTTATTTTTTTTCTTTTTAATTAATTTTTTTTGTTTAATTTAAATTGTTAATGTTAAATTTTTTTCTATTTAGTTATCAAACTTTCATGACACGGATTCCGGATTTGACAGGCTAACCTAGTTTGACAAGTTAACTCATTTAATTCTGGATTAACCCATTAATTTATTTTTTCTCTTTAATTATCAAACTTTCACGATACGAATTCAAGGTATGACGGGTTAACTTGATTTGAAAGGTTAATCCAGTTAATTCATATTTTTTTTCTTTTTCTTCATTAGTTTTTTTCTTCCTGTTGGTTTTTTTCGTTGTTTTTTTCTTTTAACTAATCTATTTAATTATCACACTTTTATGACACGACCTTGCAGCCAGACCCACGTCAAATGCTATTGGGTCTGGTATTGCAGTCCAGACACTTTTATGCTAAGGGTTAACCCAAGTTTAATGTTATCATTAATATTATAAATATTACTTTTGGGTCAAGCGTTTCAACCAAACTTAAGACTCTTGGGTATAACTTTGCAAAAAAACCTAACACTTTTAGATCTTGATTTTTTTTAAAATGCAAAAAATAATTAACCCGTGGCATCGCGCGGGGCATTTAACTAGTTCAGTATCTAAAAGGTGGCAAAAGGAACACCACTGTTTTCGTGAATTCCGCATCTGATTGATGAGAACCTATTTTCGTCATGAATTGAACACAACAGTTCTCCTCGCTCAAGGCATGAGTGATGGGAATTCTTGAGCGAGGGGAATTGGGAACCTGCCAAGCTCATTTCAGATGACTCACCCTCGCTCAAGGTATAATTAATAACAAGACCGTTTATGTCAGGTATCACAGCAGTTTAAGACTAAAATGTATTGTAACCCAAATCCTAAGACCATGCCGAATAGTCATGGGCTAAACAGCCATGCGAGAAGTTTAAGCCATGCAAGTTTGCAACCACCCTCCCATAGATGATTTAGGAAAGATACCACCTTCACCACCCTTTCCTCTCAACGGAACTATCATCCACTATTAATTAAACAGGTTGGGGTTTTTCTAAAATTTATTAAAATTGTCTGGTTTATGAATTGACTCAAGATTTGAATTATGAATTCGACGGGTTATTCTAACTTTAAGTAAAAAAAAATTATGTAACATCATTTTAAAGAGAACAAAATTAACTTTGAATTGATTTTTTTTAACCCAACTTAAAATAAGAGTTAGATTGACTAGACGAGCTAAAAACGAGTTTAATAACTATAATTTTTATTAATTAATTGTGTAGTGGGTTTTCTTTTTTGTTTCCTAATGCTATTAAGCATATTTAATAAACATATTGTTTTAATATATTGTTTTTATTATGTTTTAGTTTTTTCTTTTTATTTTTTACATAATGTGATTAATTTTCTTGAAAATCTATATTTGGAGCTCATCGAAATTTGGGGTTCTCGTTTTTTCTTCTCTCTCCTCTTCATATTGGGTATCCAAGGAAAACGCAATATGAAAGGTTAGTTTTCTTTTAATTTGTCGATCTTGGCGAGATGAATTTTCTTCTTTTTCAAATGGTTGATCTTGGTGTATACAAGTTCCATTCGATGGGGAAGTTTACCTTGGGTGTTATTTCATCTTAAAATTACCTGAAAACACAAATTTGATATCGAGAAATTTTTGGATTTCAGGTTATTTTTTTTTTTATTTTTGGATCAATTTTTGGTTGCTTTAAGGAATAAACGATTTTACTTAGGTCTATAGGTTGTTTTCTAGGAGTTTTTTTTACATCAAAAAAGGATTGAAAAATGGATTTTTTTGGGTTTAAAACCGTTGCCTTGATTTTCTAGCGACCTTTTGGTCCCTAGATTATGGGCCTACAACTGCAGCCTTAGACGACACGTTTTCTGAAGGAAAAGATGATGTGTTGTCTATAGGGTTTAAAAGAAAAGAATGAGGGCGGACGAAACTAACAATTAAAAAAAAGGTGTGGTGCCTAACCTATTTGTTTTTTTAATATATTTTCTAAAGTTATTAAGCCGACCTGGGACAATGATCAGGAGGGTCAACCCGGATTCACAATAAAATTTTGTTTTTTTATAAACAAAATCAAAATGATATCATTTTTAGTTTATTTTTGTAAAAATTCAACAAGTTTTGTATTAGGTTTTGAGTGGGTTTTAATCGAGATGGAAAGGTCATGAGTCAACTCGGGCTTTTGAGAGAGCCGCATCGGGTCAGTTCTCCCCTTTTATTTAATCCAATATGGCCTAGGTCTTGGGTCATCCGAGGACATCAGTCAGCCCACCAAGATGGCCCAAGTTTTATAGTGGTGGCATTTTCAACCCTTTAGATTTGAAAATAATACACTAGAAAAGCCTTTTTATGAAATTTTAAAAATATTAGGCATCCCTTTTATTTTAGTCACGTGAGCCACCCCAATTTTTCCTTCTTTTTTTGTTGTTGTTTTATATGAGAGAAAAAAACTCATGCACTGGTTGAGGTATAGTTAAATGAAAAATAATTTTGGAGATAAAAATTTGTTAATTTTGGTTGGATGCATCCCTTAGAGGATATGTCATGTTTGTCCAAGGTTAATTAGGGTGTTTTTTTGTTCTTATTTTAATTTAATACTTTTACTTCCAATTCCATCACTTGACATTAAGTTAGTTGAGAGTTGGGCATTGTAATTTATTTTGGTTTGATATTTGTAAGTTTATCATGATCTCAACATACACGCCCCAATATTTAGTTGGTCTATTAACTAGCATTGATTATTCTCCACTTAGTAGTTTATTTTCTTTCTAAAATGCCTCATTTTCTCACCAAATTAACCAATACTTACTTCTCATTTCTTAATTCTAATTTTCATGAAATAAAAAATAAAATAAATTGAAAAATAATATAATTGGTAAAAGAATAAGTTATAAATAAATTTTAAAAATATTTTTTTTGAAAAAAATTTAAGAAATAGGTTATAATTCACTAAAATGCAAAATATGTGAAGAATTCATTAGTCCAAACCATCGACAAAAATAGAAAAAAGAAAAAGTAAAATGGTGTTTTACTACACAAAAAGACTTAATTGTACATATTATTCATTATGAGTTAAAATGGTGTTGTTTTAAGCCTTTAAGCAAGAAATGATTTGATAAAATTAAATTTAATAGGCCAAAAAAAAACCCAAGAGAAAAAAAAACATTCATATGGATTCGGATATGGTAGCTCGAGCTTATGTTGGGCATACACTCAGGTTGGGCATGTTGTCATGCCTAGTTAGTGTTGGGCATGCTGCCTACTGTATGTTATTTTATTGCTATTTTTATTCATAAAATCCAAAAATAAGGACCATTGAAATTGAATTGTTTGTAGGGCCTCAGATGTTTTTAATAACCCTATAAGTGATGGATATCCATCCTTCTTATAGCATGTTGTTAGGAAGGTCATGGATACACGCCACTAGGGCTGTGACATCATCTCTACATCAATGTCTGAAGTATATTATCAATGGTAGAAGAAACCTTGTCCTTGATAAGGAATGTGTCGGTTCCTTATATTGAAGCAGAAGATTGCAAAGATGTAAATCTCCATGCCTTCAAGATTGGGAACACTAAATGGGTACTAGAGAATACGGTGTTAAGAAGACCAATTATTTCTGATACTGTCAGAATGATAGCTAAGTGCTTTTTGAAACATAGGCTACCATTCCAGTATGATCCAATTTCTGGAAATCCTAAAAGAGTCAACATAATGAAAATTAAGGCTGCTGATCAGAGGTTTGGACTTAGCATTAAGCCTAAGAAAAGTGATAATAAAAAAGTTGCTAGGATTAAGCGAGAAAGAAGGTTGGCCCGAATGGAAGGAAGAAAACCAGAAAAAAAGGGCATTGTAATACCACTCATCCATATTTCTTTCTCAAAGTCAGTATATGTAATGAAACTTGAAAACATGATGGAAGTTTTGGGACAAAAACTTGCTGCCATGGATGTCACCAATATAGAGGAAGGTGAAGAAAAGGGCCAGAATTGTAATGATGAGCTAAAAACAGTGAAATAAGATGAATTGTTGCCTCAGTTAACTATCCACTCTCTAGAAAAAGCTCCAACCAACGCTTTTGTGCGAAAGCTTTCAGTTGTTTTCAAGTACTGATTACACGTCTACTTATATTTGCTTTTATATGCTTTGGATTGTAAATTGCTTTGTATTTTTGCACCTAGTTGGCAATCTTGGCTTTAGATGTCAACATAAGGTCTTTTCATAATTATTGAGCCAACTTTTAAAATGTTATTAAGATCATGTATTTTCTTCAACAATTCTTGTCTTTTTTTTTGTTTTGTTTGTTTACAAAATATGTATTTATACTAAAAATATCTTCTGTTTTCAAGAATTCTAAAAACAAATCCTCCACAAATCGACAAATATATTGCATTAAAAATAAATAGCCAAACTTTGATAAGGATGTGGTTGCAATGGATGAAGAAGAATAAAAAAGAGATTATATAAAGAGTTTACTAGACTAGTAAAACATTCTGAGCATGTTTGGAAACCTACAAAAGAAGAATTAGAGGTGAAAAATGTAGACATGAAGTAGGATAAAAGGGAGCTAAAGATTGGAACTCTGATTACTACAGAAGAAAGATGTAGTTTAACCTCACTACTACAAGAGTATACAGATGTGTTTGCTTAGTTTTATGCAGATATGCCTTGTTTAGACATTGATATTATAGTACACAGAGTGCCTTTGATAGAAGGATGTAAATCTGTTAAGTAGAAATTGAAAAAAACTCGCTCTGATATAGTTAAATAAAAATTAGCTTTAAAAAAAATATATTATAATCTCACTAAAGTCCATAACTCGGTTCACATGTTTGACGTGATAGCATGGGTTATCTAGTTTATAATTTTGACGAGTTCACCTACGGGCCAAATATGCTTTTTTTGTCTTTTAATTGTTTTTAAATTTTTTCCCTATTATATCCTTCAATAATGGAATGGCTGGGAAATAAACTACATGATTTATTTTTGTTTGCTTTCCATATGGTTATTATTGTCTCAAATAAGTTATAATTTTTAGGTTGATATTCTATTTTATGATCATATATTTTTACTATATAATTAAAAAAATAATTTATAAAAAAAGTTATTGAATTCAATGAAATCCATGACATGTGTTGATGAGGAATTGAGATCAATTCAATTTGTTATTGTCTTAATAATTTTTTTAAAAAATTTTTATTTTGAAGTTTTTTAGAAGTCAAGTCATGTTTTTACCGGTCATTAAAATTATATTTAAATTCATGAAATCAATTAATTTAATTTGAACCAACTTCCCATATAATTTAGTTAATAACTCGAGTTAGAGAAATAAATTATAAGATTTCAAGATTAAACTATTATATCAGGATTAATAACAGATTAAAAAATTATTTACACAAGATTAAAAATTATTCTTACTTTTAATATTTTTTTTCCTTTTAAAAAATTAATCTTCGTTGCGGCAGACCACGGAACAATAAACTAGTTTACATATCAAGGGAGGGTAAGAGGTGAAGAGCACACATGGTAGTGCAAATAGCAAAAAAAGGTGTGGACAAGAAAAAGCAAAAGGAAAGAAGGCTGCTGCGGTATCGCATTCCCTTCTTTTGTCTTCCTTCTCTCTGAA
>Ga0325411_1009423_pt1 | contig 10441 bp, 5 predicted proteins | sample PopdelMetagenome_13_FD_206181 | JGI IMG/M metagenome (GOLD analysis project Ga0325411, IMG submission 206181) | Populus deltoides microbial communities from Bellville, Georgia, United States - Xylem-PdIQD-R4 | ecosystem: Host-associated > Plants > Phyllosphere > Stem > Wood/Secondary xylem...
AAGCTTAGATTTTAATAGTTAGGTTGATGTTTCTTCTAATTTTAAAAATTGATGTAGGCCTAACACAATGCTTTTACCTGAAAACGAGGTCAAATAATAAGTCAACGAGTCTCCTCTAAAGAGAGACTAACGTGGGTCGAACATAGTGTTATGTTCATCTCTTATTTTTGTAGAATAATAATAATAGTAATAATAATAAGAAGGGTCAAGAAATATAAAAAAAATATAGAATCTAAAATAAAAACCATTGAATTGCAAGACTAATGATTCAGGATCCAATGCTAACTAGACAAACATCCACTAATAATAAATGACTTGCAAATAAGCTTAGAAAATAACTTGGATAGTTAATGGTATGAATTTAGGAAAACAAATAGTTGAGATAATCTTTCCTTGGAAAGGTTGATGGAGTGGTGATTTTTATCTTCTCTTAAGCAAAACCAAATCTTTACTCATATCTCTAAAACCAACACTTATTTTAGAATTTTTAGTCTCCTTAAATAATTAGATGACGACTCTGTTTTTCATATTTTGTTTTAAGTTTAGAGGTCTCATTTATGTTGAGGGTGACAATTTAAATGCCAAACAAGTTTTGATAAGTATGTAATAAAAGAAAACTAGTGAAATTAATGTGAAGGCATTATAAAAGAAAGCTAAAAAAAAATTATTATACCTTCTAAAATCTTACTAAAATTGTTTTATTGTTAAAAGAGAAGGTTGGTTGAGTGATATTTTCATTAGTTGTATAAACATTTGTATGTATGTTTGTTGCTAAAAAAAATAATTAAAAGTCAACATAAACATCATGTATTGTAAGTGGAAACAACGTGGATTGTGATAATGATTTTGTTTTTTTAATTTTTTTTTTTACAACTTTGGTTATCACAGTCTCAATCACAATATTAGGTTAATGCTCGGTTTTGTGACAATAATTAGATTTTATTGTTTGCAAAAAGTAAAAAATAAAGGGATTAAAATTAAAAGTGGGTGAAAATATAGCCTTTTTTACCCAACATTGTTCATTCAAAAGTGGTTAATGCCCTGTATTATGATAACAATGGAGTCATTGCATAAGCAAAGAAATCAAGGTCTCATCAATGATCTAAATAAGTACTTAAGAAATTCCATTTGATTTGATAAATCAATTAAATAAAAGATGTAAAGATAGAGTAAGTATCTACCAAAAAGAATCTAGAAGATCCTTTTACTAAATCACTATCCTTGCAGAAGCATTAGTACTATATGTAACAATATGATATTAGATATATGAGTGATTGATTTTAGTGCAAGTGGAAGATTGTTAGTTTAATATGCTCTGTAGCCAATCGGTTGGTGCACATAACATTATTATATTCGTGTAAATACATATTTATTATTAATAAAGACTTAATTTATCTTAAATATTCATATAATATTAGATTAATGAATCTAATATTTGATTTATAAATTTAGAGTAAAGATAAGTCTATGTGATAAAAATTCTTTGCAAAGAAAATTATGAAGTTATAATTATAGGATTCCAATTGCATCAAAACATTGTTCCTAAAATGTTCTTGGTTGATGCTCTCTTAAATACTGAATATTTATTAGAGTTGTAGAGATTGGTACATATTATGTCATTTCTTTTATGAAAGGAAGAAGTTGTTCTTATAAGCTAAAGTATAAGGGATACCTAAAACTAATATATAAGTGCTTGTTATAAGACAAGTACACTAAACTGACCTGCATGAAAATTCCATATGAAGATATCACCTATGTCTATGGAAAAACTGATGTGACGGTTGTGTAAGTGATCATTAGACTTAAGATCATTAAGTTAATTTATATAGAGAATGTTTTAATTTGATCCCATTACATGTTATCTTAATCGATGTAACTATTGGGCAGATATTGGGTATAACATGAACTATATAAAGGTACTAGAGTTATTAATAGAGGATTCATGACCCTTATATGAATTAGAGAAAATGTTTCATGTGTTTTCAAATAGTACTGATTGAGAAATCATTGGTTGAGATGGAATGATATTTAAAAAGAGTTTCAAATCTTATTCAAACGATCAATGACTATTATATGGAGCATATAATTTAATATGACAAACATACTTCATACTTTAATGTTAAATCAGAATATTATTAAAAAGATATTAATTACACTAAGAAACTGGTCACTGAAAGGTTAAATCAAATCACTAATGACTTTTCTAATATTTAGGGGATCATGACATGTTACTATATGATGCACCTGATTTTCAAATATAAATTAATCAATTGTTGAATTGATAATAAATTAAATTATTTAATTTATTTAATTCTATTTAATTAGAATTAGAATTAGAATTTATTTTTGGAACAACATATTAGGAACCTAACAGGTCACACACATTAAAAACCATTAGTCATAAATTAAACTAGGATGATTTCATTAAGTATGACTTGATTAAAATATATTTTAGAAATTAAGGACTAGAATATAATTAATATAGGGATTATATTTCTAGATCTTGAAAAATCAAGGACTTGATTGAGTTAATTTATAAAATTTTCTTGAATTAATATATAGATATTATTCAAGGAGCAAGTTGATATTTTGCTAATTTATTGGGTTTTCAGATTTTTCTATAAATAGTAAGCTACACCTCTTATTTTTTGGAGTTGTTATCTATTAGAAAAAAAAAAAACTACGTAAGTTAGAATATAGAGCTAGCATTATAAGCATAGTAACCCCTCTCTTCTAAATAGGGATTTAAGATATTTCTCATTAGTGGTTTGTGTGAATTACCGTTGGAGGCCATACAATAGGATCACTTGTGGTTTGTGACAATTAAGCTTTTAAAGAATTATTCAAAGCTAAAGAAGATAAGATCTTTAGGTAATAAATCTCTAAATAACTCTAGATATGTCTAACAAGATCCTAAGGACACACAAACAATTTTGTTTTATGTTTTTTATTGCGTTTATGACATTTAGGGATCTAATAGTGGTGTTAGAGCTATCGTTAGACAACTAGAGTTGTTGATTGCTTCTTTTAATTGTTATTGATTTAATTTTGAATTAATTTTATTTACAAAAATTATTTTTCCCAAAAGTAATGTTTTCTCATAGTTTTTTTTAAATGGTAGCGCCAACAATAGTGGCGCCAGATCTGCTGGTGCTCGTTGCTGGCGTGGAGGGCAATAACCACGGTTGTTGCCTCGTCAGGCATGCTACAAAGATTAATGTGAGGCTACTGCCTAGCGCTGGTGGCAGATGCAATGCGGGGTTACTGCCCCGCAATGCTGGCGATGCAGCGACAACCTTTGTTACCGTTGTCGCTGCTGTTGCTGGCGATAGGCAATGTGCTCACTGTCGGTTGCAACAATAGGATGGAGATAAGGGACATTAAAGTTGACAATTTGGCTTTCGAGATATAATTATGATTTTGCCCTTTCTTATATAAAATGTTGATTTTATATTTTAAAATTGAAATCTTATAGTGAAATTAATTTTCCTAAAGGATTAGGATTGAATTAAAATGTTTAATTCAAAATTTATGTGTTTTGTAATATTCTAATTGGATGAGGATCTAATTAAAATGTTTAATTAAATAATGTTTAGAAAAATTGTTTTTCTAAAATAAAGAGAGTTTTTTTTTTTAAGTTGAAAAAGTTTATTTAATTGATCCTAAAATAGTTTAGGATATTAATAAGAATTTTAATATGATTAATTTTATTATTAAATTTTGAAAAATTGTTTTTCAAAGAAAACTTGTGTTTAATAAAATTTATTATGTTTGGGAAATTATCAAATTAGATTTGATTTAATATTTCTAAAAGTTAGAAATATTATTTTAAAAATTGCACATAAAGCCATTAATTAGAATTGAAGGATGTTTGATGCTAACAAATTGACTGAACCAAATTTCATGGATTGGTACCAAAATGTGAGAATTGTTTTCAAGTAAGAATAAAGGTTATATGTTCCAGAAAATCCAATTCCAAATGCCTCTGCTGAGGATGTTGAAAAAGAAGTTAGGAATGAACATCAACGTCATGTTAATGATGATAAACAGATTGCATGTGTAATATTAGCCAGTATGTCACATGTACTTTAAATGCAACATGAGAATATAGATGTCCATACTATGATTGATTATGCATCTAAACGAATTGTTTGATGAGGCTAGTAAGACCGAGATGTATGAGACCTCTAAGAAATTGTTTTGTTGCACGATGGTAAAGGGTTCTTCAGTCAACACCCATGTTTTGAAAATGATTGGGTATATTAAGAAATTAGACCAATTGGGTTTTGTCATGGATCATGAGTTAAGTGTTGACTTGGTCTTGCATTCATTACCCAAAAACTTTTTGCAATTCATTATGAACTATCACATGAACAAGTTGAATAGTACATTGTTTAATATGCTTAAGACTGCTAAAGGGATCCTTAAGGAAAAAAAAAGCCAAGTTCTTCTAGTTCAGTCTTCTAGAATGTTCAAGAAGAAGGATAAGAAGAATAAGGGTGTTGTCTCTAAAGGAAACAAACCTAAAAGGGCGTCAAGAAAGACAAGGGCACTTGTCATTATTGTGGCAAGGAAGAACTTTGGAGCAGGGATTGCAAGGAATGCTTTGCAACCATGAAGGCAAAGAAGCTTAATGAAGTTTTTATTTTAGGTATGTTTATAATTGAAAACTATCTTACTACTTTACATTGTAGTTCTTGGGTATTGGATGCCGAATGTGATTTTCACATTTGCAATTGTATGTAGGAATTAAAAAAAAAAGTAGAAGATTAGTTGAAGGTAAAGTATACCTATAACTCAGTAATGAAATAGGGGTTGTTCTAGTATTTTAAGACATTGTTTCCATTTTATTTAGTATTAAATGGATTTAAATTTATTATTGAGAAAAATATTGTTTTTTTTATAATAATGATGATTTTATGGATCCAGTAATTATATGGATGGTTTGTATATACCTAAATTTAAAATGCCTAGGTTTAATATAAACTGAAATAAAATTAAAGTATAGATTGGAACAAGTATTAAGAAATTTTGATTGGATCGAGGTGGTTAATATTTAACCAAATATTTCAAGGATTATCTAAAAGAGAATAAGATTCTCTATACCTCTTAGAAGTTAGAACACTACATCTAGATGAAATGTATTCATAAGGTTAAAACATTGGATGTTTAGCATAGACCTCAAGAAACACAAAATCTCCATAAATTTGGTAAGACATGTCATACATTAATGAGATAAAGGCCTCTCATAGAAATTGTGAATGACATGTTGCTTGTAATTGATGAGCCTACCATATATGGTATTTATTCCAAGAAATGACTTGAAGCTATAGACTTTTTGTACTAACCAAGTTTGAAACTTGGTTGATCCACCTGAAGGGATAAGACCTAATGGATCTAAGTGGGTCTTTAAAAGAAAGATTAACATGAAAGACAATGTATAAACATACAATGCAAGCTTTAAGGAGTAAGAATATCTAATTTTGATGGTATAATCAACAAATTTGATTTAATTAAAAATATGGATAAACCTTGTGTTTACAAAAGGTTACTGGAAGTGGTGTCGTTTTTCTAATATTATATGTAGATGATATATTATTGTTAAGAAACGATATCTTTACTTTCATTAGTAAAGTTTTGGCTATCCAAGAATTTCTCCATAAATAAATTTGGAGAAGCAACCTATATATTGGATATGGAAATCTATATAGATAGATTTAGAAGGTTGCTTAAATGATCTCAATCCATGTATATAGACTAGATGCAAAAAATAGTTTAGCATGGAAAAATCTAAGATTAGATTCTTATCTATTTTGCATAGAACACCTCCCTCCAAAGATATCTGTTTTAAGACACAGATTGAGAGAGATATGATGGAAATAATATCCTATACTTGGATGTAAGATCCATCAATAAAAAAGATAAACTAGAAGTTCAAAATTATTTGAATTAATATTTTTTTTTCATTGAAATGTTGGAAAATAGTAAATATTGTTGACTTGTAGGTCATATATTAATATTTGTCTTGTATTTTAATTATAACAACTAAATGAAAAATGGACTAATGATATGGTTAGATGAGATTGAGTTTAAACAAATTTTATATAAAGATTATATCAACAAGCATATGGAATTGAATAAAAAAAGTCCATCAACAAGTCCAAGATAAAGCAAGTGAAGACTTGGCTATTAAGAATTCATTTTAAAGATTAATGTTAAATCTTTATATCTTACTCAATAATAAACCACAATGAACTCACATACTTCACATTGTATGCATAAATAGAATTGATATACATTTAATCAATTCAAGTTTCACCAGGTTTGAAACTATTAAAACTAGTATTTAAGTTAAACAGGTCGACCGTTGTTCATTTGTGATGAACACCTGAAAATTTTACAGGAATCGGTTGATCGAATGATATGGTCATTTGAACCGATCAATTGCTTTAATCGTCAAAAGCATTCCAACAACTAGTTTTTTTTAGAAACATATATACAGCTCTCTTTTATGTATAATAAATTAGAGATTTTGAACATAAATGATATAGAAACTATTTCAAAAGAAAAAACAACTAGAAATCAACAATCATAACATACTCTAAGTTGTGCTAAATTAAATCTTCATATTCTTGCACAAGAGTATAAAATCTCAAATTCATTATACTTACACACCTTCAATCATCCTAAATGTTATTAAGTGAGCTATAGAGATTATAGTTTTCAATTGTATAATCTACCTTTTGGTATCGGAGCTTAGTTTTCATATATATAAGTTTGCTTAGACTTGAGTAGAATGCTAACCATTAGTTTTAATGTTCAAAATGAAGGATCATCAACCTTTAGACCACATTTCTTTTATGGCAATAACTATGCTTATTGGAAAGTTAGGATGATTATATATCTTCAATCTATTGATTATTATTGATGATTTTCTATTGAAAATGGACCTCATAAGCCTACTAAGATTGAAATTGATATAATGATTCCTAAACCTAGAAGTGAGTATACAGACGGTGATAAGAAGTTATCTTCTATGGATGCTAAAGTTATGAACACTTTATATTGTGTCTTGATTAAAAGTGAGTTTAATAAAATATCTTGTAAAAATACTAGGGATATACGACATGCTTTATAAGTAACTAATAAAGGTACTAATCAAGTTAAAGAATCCAATTTTGATATGTTTGTACATCAATATGAGCTATCAAAATGCTTCCAAATGAATCAAAATATGGATTTAGGAGATTTCTTACTGGTGGTTCGTGTGGATTATCATTAAAGACTGGACAATTGAATGATTTGTGGTTTGTGACAACCCAGTGTTTAAAGAATTATTACAAGCCGAAGAAGATTAAATTTTTAAATAATAAATTCCTAAACAACTCTAAATTTGTCTAACAAAATCTTAAAAACTTCCAAATAATTTTGTTTTACTATTTACGCTGCGTATATGATATTCGTGGATCGTCACCTATTTCATTAGGTAGCAAACAAATTTGGTTGGAACTTAATAATTTGTTATGTGGACATAGGCACAGCCCACCCCAACATGCCTCCATGTTATACTCCGTGTCCTAATGACCGATCCAGCAACGCACCTTGTCATGTATCAGCAGAAATGAATTGCAAAATGCAGGCTACTTTTCAGATATCAATGATACATTACCAGATTCCCCTGCATTCCAAATTTAGGGAGTTCAGCCAAATTTTCCAGCTTTCAAAGATACATTACCACAAAATTATAAAGCACAATCTTCCACTGATGCACATGCAGCTCAACACTCATAACATCCTACACGACAAAGACCCCGTGATATTCCATGACCTAGCACATTAATTCACCTTGAGGATAGATTTTGTACCTTAATAGACCAACAAACGTACTGTCCTGTTTCTTATTTGTCTAATAATTATAGATATACTGCTGTAAACATTGCTTGGTGGTGTCGAGCCCTGTAATTAAATAAGGCAGCGGCACACCGTTCATTTAGTTATCAAGCTCAATCTTGGTGTAAATTGTGCCCGTTGCCGACCATTTGTAATAAGATTCTTAAGCAAATGTAAATGACAATGCTGTCTGATTTTCAGATCGAGAGGCGTACACACTCATTTTCCCAAAATGGTTTTGAACAGCTACAGGAGATTATCTTACAAGCTAGATAACATTTTTAATGGCCCGCTGGTATTTAATTATGCATAGCTTTAGCAAGCAGAGTGCCAGAGTTTGATCATCTACAGCCTACAGGATGATATTAGCATGTGACCCATCACCAAACTATTCTGAGATTGAAAATTCTTAACCACCTGATAATGACAAACACAAGCCCTCGTCTCGTCTATATATATATATATATATATATATGAAATCTTCATTCATAATTAAATCAACTAACGTAGGAGAATGTGTTGAATAGGAATTAGAAAACAAAGCATCTGCAAAACTACAAAAAGCAAGCCATCCTATAATTACTAGCTGCTAAAGGGCCTTACTTAGCATAAAAACTTGGAGCCGTCTATCAATTAAGTAATCATGAAAACTCAAATAGTAAAAAAAATTAAAATTGTAGTATATGTTGACTAATCAAATGCTTTCAAAATTATAATCGGGACAAAATATAATTTTAACCACACCATGTTTTCAAACGGATCCTATTGATTAAGATAATGATGATAGTATTATTAGTACTTGCTAATGCAATGTAATTTGGTATTTAATAGTTTAATGATCTAGCCTTAATATTTAATCCAATACTGATAGGTTGCCTGGGGAAAAGACTAGGACCAAGAATAGTGGGCAGAAGGCTTGATTCTGCTGTAAGCTCGTGAACCCTTGAATTTGATTTTGTGTATCAAACTTTCTACAATCTTAATTGCCAATGATTGGATTCATTGTTTGGTGTCTAAAGGTACCGGAGGTGATATATCAAGCAATTAAATTTAAGGGGTATAGCTCAACTAGTCAGGTTCTAGATTTGTTTTCTAAAGATTATTACTTTGAGTCTTACAAACTTTAAAATCACTAGAAGTTTATATGGTCGTTAACTTTAAGACCTGTAGGATTAGTCGAGGTACATGTAAACTGATCCGAACACCCACATTAATTAATAAAAAAAAATACTAGAACAATCACTTGGCAATGAAGAGGGAGTTGTTTTTGTTTTTTTGTTTTTTTTGGTAGTAATAAACAAGACATAACTATAGTCTATATATGTTCTGCTTGGTTGACGAGGGAAATTACGGAACAAAATGCATACAAGTTTATTTTATTTTTAGTATGTATTATCATCAAATTTATAATTTTTAGAATAATAAATACAAATAATTATTTTTATTTTAGTTTATAATAAATATTAATTTTTTTTAACTAATTTAAAATAGTAATTTATTCATTCATCAAAATCATGTTAAAAAAGGATTTGTAATCATTGTAAAAAAGAAAAAAGAAGATAATATACTACTAAGAAGATAATAAATTATGATTTACTCTGTTATTAAATTATTTTTTCAAATATATTTAATAATTGAACCAATCATATATCAAATAAAATATTTGTATGAACACAAAGTTAAAATTTAACATAGTTACAAATAAAAGATAATAATTTCATCACAAATACATTTTTTTTTCATTTATTCCCTACCTCTTTATCATTAAATCTATTTTTTAAAGAATATGACCGATTTTTATTTCTCTATATTATGTATATTTTAATTATCATATTAATTTTTCAACAATGATATTCATTTTCTTTTACAATATTAAAAAAAAAATCCTACAATCAATAAAAAAAACTCTTAATGTACTTTTTAATAAATAAATCACTCTTATATTAATTAATTTAAATCAATTCATAAAAAAACTAATTTAATCTAACTCGTTCATTTTTTAATTGTTAAAAATAATCAAATTATATAAAATGATTTATTGTTTAATTTTAGCAATTGATTTTTCCATATTAATTTGATGAAATAAAAAGACCAAATCTTTAATATAATTACATTCTTAAAAAGTATTTTTAAAAATTAAATATGTGTGTATGAGTAAAAAATGTATTTGAAAATGAGTAATTAATATATATATATATATATATATATATATATATATATATATATATATATATATATATATGACACTATGTACAATTGAACGACATGTCATTTGTCATTGTCTCCTTCAACCTCTCTCTCATTTTTAGGATTTATTATGGGATTCTAATGAACGACATATGTCCTCCATCTAGAAAAATATTCTATGAACAATATTTTCTATTTCTTTTATTTTTTTTCTTTCTTTTTCTGTTTTATAATTCTCATATTTTTTATGATTTTTATTTTTATATTTTCTAGTATTTAGATGTAATGGTAAAAATCAAATCAATTAAATCAGTGGTCTGGATTTGAATGTAAAGATAGAGATTGAAATAATGAAATGTTTAAA
>Ga0325411_1009425_pt1 | contig 10438 bp, 6 predicted proteins | sample PopdelMetagenome_13_FD_206181 | JGI IMG/M metagenome (GOLD analysis project Ga0325411, IMG submission 206181) | Populus deltoides microbial communities from Bellville, Georgia, United States - Xylem-PdIQD-R4 | ecosystem: Host-associated > Plants > Phyllosphere > Stem > Wood/Secondary xylem...
ATGCTAGTCTCTCAAGAATCCGATGAGACAAGAAAACCTAGGTATAAAAAAGAACACACAGTAACTCTTATTTAATCTCTCACTCTAGTTTGTAATGATAGAAATCTAGCAAGAGCGAAGATTTCTAGCGATAGATAAGGATCATAATTACAGAGACAAGTATGATAGTAAGGTGTCATGGTTGGCTGCTGGCAAATGAGAGATTCTGCTGCAAAACTGATGGACCCGTGTCAAGCATTAGTCTGTCCTCTCTCTCTCTCTTTTTCTCTCTCTCTCTATATCTGAGATTTTATGGAAACAAAACTATCCTCCAATATTCCTAACAAGGGATGCCGTTATTTTTCTTTTTTCTTTTGTGGGGTTGTGTTGTTTTCTTGGCGTGGATTTTTGTTTTTCCCTTTTATGCTCGTGTCTCTTGCTCTCCTTTCAAACTTGCCTTACGAGGGACTAACTCATTTAATTTCTAGTTATTACTTACCATCTTGTTTTTTTACCTCATTGCTTTTTTACCTTTTATGTTCTCTTAGTTTTTTTATTTTTTTTCATTACGTTTTTTAAACACTGTGGATAAGTTTAATTTTGGCAAAAACAAATGCCGGCTATAATAGTCACTTTAATTTTAAGCTAATAATATAGTTTTTATTATCTATTTTATTTGTATGTTTTTTATTTAGGATATTTTACACCTTTTATTGATATATTTAAATTTATCATCGTAGTCGAATTATTTTAATCATTCAATGTGATAAATGTTTGTTTTTTATACCAGCTAATAACTTTTATTACTTCAACTTGTTGATCTTGTATCGGTCTCTATTATTTTTGTTAATCTTACTGGTTGTGGTAATTAATTTTGTGATATCGTTGATTTAATAGCCTGATATTTTTACCTTTTGAGAAATGGTAAAAAACTAATATTATTCTCATATCATAATATTTTTCTTATATTGTGAAATACACTGGAAATTATAGCTTAGAAAGTAAGGATTTTAGCATAATATATTCTAATTCTAGCAGTTAAAATGTAAAATGATTGGTGTTTGGTTGGTAAATATGCTGTGAAAACAAAATTAAGCAATTGTCAGGTTAAGTAACATGTCAATTATTTTTCATATGAAAACATAGTGATGGTGCATAGAGTTTTGATCACATATTTACCCCACACTAAATGGAGATCTAAAAATAACAATAATATACCTAATACTATTATGCATTTTAGGTAACTCTCAATATGACCACAAATTAATTAATTGTTTCACATTCATTCAACTTGATGTATATGAAAAATCCAAATCTTAGCTCTATATTGCACTCATGTGGCCTCAAATGAAATCCAAAGTAAATCTTAAACATTCCAAGACATTGAAACAAAAATCTAAATCAAGATTTGTAATATACTTGTTTGAAGCAAGGGAGAATAAAAAAGAAATGTTTTCTAAACAACCAAAGGCATAAATTAGCATGTGGAGTTATATCAATTTTGTTAACATTTAATCTTTTTCTATCAAATACACCGGTGAAAAGGATTGTCACTTAATTCAATTCTTTTTCTCTTCTATTAAAGACTTCTTAAAAGCATGTGGAGTTCTTTCATTTTTGTGCAATTACTTTGGATCTGACATATTCACCAAACCCACGTTACCTTGGGTTTGGCTATCTATCATGTCCAATTTTTTTGGGTCTGGCATGTTTGCCACACCTATTTTATTTAAGATGATTTTTATTTATAAAAATATTAACCAAAAAATTAATTCATTAGTTTCTCCCAAGCCTTTAATGCGTAATCTTACATTAGAGGCTTAAGATATTTTGAGGGAGACAATCAGTTAATAGACATCTTGTTGTCCTTTGGAAAGAGACGGTAAGATGTTTTAGATCTCAAAAGATTTCTAGATAAAAGGAAAAGGTTTTAGGAAAGACCACTCGATGACACACAATAAATATTGCAAGCTTTCCAGGGTTATAAATGAGGTGTCATTTATCTTGCATTCTTATCTTCCTCTCTGCTTGTACTCTTTTTAAACCTTTTTTCCATTATTTCCTGACTTAAAAATTTTCAATATTTTACAAGAAAAATGCAATTTAACAACAAAGGGGATTTCATTGGCTAGGTAAATCAGATCTTCTTTCCTTGTGCTTTTATAAAATCTTCTTCAATATTTTCTCCCTTCTACCATCATGACTTCTAGAAAAGGAAAATGAAACATATCTCCTGAAGGTAATTTTAGTTTCAGGGCTGAAACTAAAACCACTCATCACAGATCTCCGACCATAAAAATTGATCCTAAATCTGAGAGGGATGGTGTCCAACCTTCTTCTGCTGAAAGAAATGATGGGGATTTTCCCCAGGATGAAGGGACAACTAAAACTACATAAGACTCATATAGACAACACATAGAGTTTAGTGACTTAGGACCAAGTATTCCTTGCTGATGCTAGTCATCCAAGAGATTATACGGTGGTTGTTTCTAAAGATGGTAATCGTATCTCTCATATCACCATCAAATATGGTAAGGGTAATATTATCATTACAGCCCCATATGTCTATACGAGTTCAAATACTCATTTTCTTTACAAGAATTTATAAGGGATGTTCTAAGGTATTACAACCTCAGTCTTGCTCAGATTCATCTCAATGGATAGACCATTTTATCCTCATTTAAAAAATTATTAGGGGTTTTAAATAAGGAGCCTACAATCAAGGTATTCAGGCACTGTTATACCTTGATCAGTGGCACTTAAGGGCTTTAATCCCTTGGTTTTTTACTTTCTTCAATAGGCAAAATGGACTAATAAAAACTACCATGAGGGGAAGGTCCTTTCCATCAAAAAAATGGAGGGAGTAGTGAGTAATAATGAGGTATATTGGCTTAGTCAGACCTCAAAATGAGCATAACCCAATCTAAGGTTGTACCTACTATTAGAGGACACCCCTAGCAGGTGCAAATGAAAAGTCTTTCTTGGGCCTAGAAGAGGGTTTATACTAGGTTAGAAAACCTTCAAACTGAATATAGCATTAGTTGTTAAAGGGCTATACAACTTTTCAAGTAATTTGGCTTTCATATGTGTTTTTTATTTCAATACCTTTCATTTCTTGATTGTTTTTTATATAGGGTCTTTACCTGGGACCGCTAGATCCGAATTTAGTGGGTCTATGTCATCTATACCTAGTCACGTATCAATGTCTTCTCCTAGTGGAGACTCATCTTCTGAAGAAAATCAATTATTTGAGTGAAAATCAAGGGTTTGGTCTTTCATTCAAATGAACATTGAGGAGATTTCCATAGTCCAAGTCCAAGTACAAGCTGAGGATGTTCTTAAAGACATCCTTGTAACTAACCTTCCTGTTAATGAGTTTTGTCAAGAGGCAGCAGGGGGGTCTCGCTCTCCCCTATCAAGGGGTCCTAGGGTGTTAAAATCAACGCCGTTCATTCTAGAGGCTGCTTCCTATTGGAAAAGAATAAGAATTTCTATCCCTTTTTTATTCTGATATGGAGATCATTCCCTCTCCACATAGCATTCCTGCTCCCATAAGTCCAATTTACTTATTTTCCTCCAATCAAGCTCCTCCACCCTTCAGGGTAGAGAACATCTTCTTTAATCTCAAGTTGGACCATGCCCCTTTCGTTTCCCCACTCTAAGTAAGGAAAAGAAAGGGATAATAGAGACTATTATTTAGGGGAGGTCCACGCTAGGACCTGTTGGGTTAAACATGATAAAGACATAGGAAAAACTCATCACTTTTTCTTCTGATATGGAAGGACTGGCCAACTTAAGCTTCTAGCATCATTTAGCCATTATCGGACATATGGCTTTTCAGGTAAGATAGTAAATTAATTTAATTTAATTCTTCTATGCTATTTTGAAAGCTAACTTATATTATCTCTTTTATTGTTTATACATTCATGATGTGTGCCCACTCCAATAGTAGATGGGCTGAGGAGAGAAGGGTCATAAATAAGGCTATTAAGTAGTATCATGCTGATAAGTCTAAAGTACACAGACTTAAAAAAGAAACTTTTGCTCAAGATATTTAAATGTACTCTCTTAAGACTGCGTATTTCAAGCTGCAATGGCAAATGAAAGCTTAGACCTATGTCTTGAAGTAAACTGAACAACAGTTGACAGAAGCTTACAACTATATTGACCTCCTAGAAAGAGAGATGGTTGACTTAGAGAAAGAGGTAGCTGAGCTTAAAGGGGCAAGTGGCACCCTATGAGAAGAGATGGTTGACTTAGAGAATAAGGTAGTTGAGCTTAAGGGGGCAAGTGACACCCTATGAGAAAAGCTGAAGATAGCTAGAGAGGAGGTTCGAAACTCTCCTACAAGAACGGAAAACCTGAAGAATTCCTCCCAAGCTTTTTAGTCTGAATATGAGGAATTTATGTCTCTAACAAAGACAATTGGGGGCAAGCTCTTTTTAGCCATGTCAAACTTGTATTTCTTCAACCTATCTAGAGGGATTCAAGTTGACTTTAACGAGAGTTTCCCAGATGACCAAGTATTGGACTTTGCTGATGTCTTCCTAGTTATATTTGCCTCAGCCAAGAGTGGAGTTTATCTATCCTAGGAACCTAGACTAGAGATGTAAATTCTTTTGGGGTTGTTTTTTTTATTATTACAATGTATTGAATATTAGGGCTTTTCAAGCCTTAAATTTGGTCGTAAGGCTTATGTTTTATATTTTGGATTTTGAAATATATGATACATCACTTGCATATGATACATTATTTACATCATTATTGTATTTAAGTATGTTAACAGGTTGTGTTAAGTGTTTAAACGGGTCCAACGCCCATCGTTAACATAGATCTCCAATACTTAGAAAAATCCTTATGAAAATGTTAACACCGACAAGGACAGTTTAAAAAGTTTAAACAACCAACATCCAATAAGGACTATATTGAAATAACTAACACCTAAATATCTAAGTTTGGTCTTGGTGAAGATGGGTTCTTTGTGTTTCGAAGTAATCTACATGTTGTTGAGACTTAAGATGTTAAATAATAAGGGGTTCGTTGTAGTTGGGAGTATTATTCTTAGGACGGTAGTTGAGATTATTATCCTTAAAAAGACTATTGAACAATCCTTTATAGATTGCCCTTAGGGAGAACACATAGCATCCTCTAGAACTTTATAAGGGCTACTTCCTTTAAGGAGATCAAGTTCATCCCTTGAAAAGTGGTGTATATAGCACTAGGGAGACCATATCCACCCTTTGGAGATTACCTATAAGGAGAACGCATACCATCCTCTAGACTCTATAGGGGCTACTGCCCTTAACGAGACCAAGTTCATTCTTTGAAGAGTAGTGCATATAACACTAGGGAGACCACGTCCATCCCTTAGAGATTGTCCATGGGGAGAACACATATCATCCCCTAGGACTTTGTAGGGGCTACTACCCTTAGGGAGATCAAGTTCGTTTATTGGGGATTAGTGCATATAAAAATATGGAGACCACATCCATCATTTGGAGATTGCCTATAGGGAGAATGCATACCATCTCTTAGGACTTTGAAGGGTATACACATTGATAAAAAAAAAATGAAAATACTTATATATGAAAATATACATTCTCATTCACTATGATACATTTTTAGATGGTCAGAATGTCAGCCATAGGGGAGATTATTTCCTTCCATATCTTGTAAATGGCAAGTAGTGGCTTTGATAACTCTCAGAACTTTGAAGGGACCATCCCATTTTGGAGCTAGTTTACCTCTCTTCTCTCTATTGCTTGTAACCAAGGTTGTTAAAATCGCGATTTTAACACGGCACGGAAAGCCGTTCACAAACTCAGATCGTAAAAACGGATTGTAAAATCGTAAAATCATAAGGAATTTTAAAATATATATAAAAAAAATTCATGATTTAAATAAAAATAAAGATTTTTTTTTAAATTCAAGGCATTTGAAATATGTAGATAAAATATATTTCTTTAATCTAAACTTTATTTTCTTATTAATGCATCTCTTAATCATTTTAATGAAAATATTTTTTTTAAAATTGCAAACACGATTTTCTAAACAACAATCTATCATAATATTAAAAGTAATATTTGCCTCCTGATAAATTTTGGTCCTTGAATTTTAAATTTTTTTTCAAGCAATGAAACTAAATTGTTTTGTTTAAAATTGAGCATTAACCCAATAACATAATCTTTTTTGACATTAAGATAACCACTTAGAGAAAAAGTAAAATAAAGTTTTAAGCTTAATTCCTTGTGAACATTACGTAGAATAACAAAAATGAAAAATAAATCAATAAACATGGTAGAAAAAAATTAAAGGACAGAAAAAAAATTAAAGGATGGGAAAAAAAAAACATTGTTGTTTCTCCTTTTAATACCTCCTAGTATACAGTAAAAACACCTTTAGATATTTTTGTTAATAATTGCATGTTGTACAATATGCATAGAAGAAACCAAAACGTGAACGGCTTTCTGTATTTTTCTTAAACCAAATCCTAGGGAAAGCAAATCGTGCCCGCGAAGCTTTTGCTCTTACCAAAGCATCTGACAGCTGTCCAAGAGGGGGAGATTTTGTTTCAGGGCCTCATTTTATCAAAATCGCAAAATCGGTCCTGAAATCATGATTTTGCGCGATTTCATCCGATTTTTGCGATTTCACTTGATTTCAACCCAATTTTACCCATTTTTTATTTTTTCAAGCGATTCAACCCGTAATGCATGTTTTGAATCGTAAAATCGTACGATTTTACGAGTCAAAACGCGATTTTAACAACCTTGCTTGTAACCTATAGTTTTCTTAGTGTTGTTACCCATTTTTAACCACACACAAACACACACACACACGCACACACATATATGTATATATAAACAAAAAAAAATACAAAAGGACATACATGAAGAAAGCCTAGAAGATTGTCCAAGATTGGTGGTGGAGGACCAAGATGACAAGTGAAAAATTTGAAGGACTAAAATGTATAAGATTGGCAAAATTGGCAACCCAATTATGACTTACAAATATTTTTATTTGGGGTAAAGAAACACAAATTTGAATGGGTAAGGACTCAATAAAAATTTTAAAAGGCTTAATTAATGTTATTGAGAACTAAATTACAAGAAAAATAAATAAATTTTTAGAGTCAATTTAGGTATTAATTGGAAGAAATTGAAGTTTGGGGATTGAGATTAGACTTTGAAATGTTTAATTGGTTAAATCAGGGGCGCTTAACTATGAAAAAAATTAAAGTTTGGATGTCATTTAATGACTTAATTGTAGATTCTCAAAACTTAATTGCAGATTCTCAAATGGTTCTTATCAATGGCTTTAAAACCTCAATTTCAAGATCAAAAGGACAAAAATAGCTTATTGCCCTTCAAGTCTAACAAAACCACTAAGTACCCTTAAAACCAAAATCATCATTGCAAAACCAATATAGTATAAGAGCTTTTAGCTGTTAGCTTTTATAAAGAATCCTCTCGCTTATATCTAGAATCCTCTCACTTTGATTAATGGGTTAAGCTTTAATCAATCTTTGAGGAAATCTATAAAAAACACTAGAAAAACCTCATAAATCATAGGAGAAAAAAAGAGAGAAGGAAGGCTGTGTTTCTTTCCCGGAATTCACTTTTCGGGAAACCACTTTCCAAACTTTTCTGTGTTTGTTTGACATTAGAAAAGTTGGTCAACAGAAAACACTTTCCAGTTAAAGGAAAATTTAGCTTAATTTTCAGGAAAGTGTTTTCCTAGAAAATTTGGGCGGAAAACACTTTCCGGAAGGTATGAAAAATTTAGAAATGTCATATTATTTGCTGATTATATCAAATTTGATCCTCAAACTTTTGATTGTTATATATATATATATATATATATATATATATATATATATATATTTTTTTGTATATATATTTTTCAATTTCATCTCTTAAAATTTAATTTTTATACTAACTTTGATCCTCATTTTTATATTTGTTATTTGCTTTTTCCTTATCATTTTTTTATTGAAATTTTTTATCTATCAAATTTGGTCCTCATTCTTTTGATTGTTATTTTTTAAAAAAAATAATTTATGAAATTTTAATTATTATTATTTTAATTTCTTCATCTTTTTTTTTATTTTTTAGATTTGATCTCTATTATTTTGATTATTATTTATTTTATTTGAGATAATTTATGAAATTATGTTTTTTTTTCAATTTTATTCTCATTCAACTTTTTAATTTGTAAGATTTGTTCCTTATTATTTTAATAAACTTGAGAAAAATAAAACATTAATAAATTATTTTCCAGCTCATTTTTCATGATATAACCAAATACTGGAAAGTGTTTTCCAACTTATTTTCTATTACATTACCAAACATCAGAAAATAATTCACTTTCTCGGAATTCACTTTCCAGGAATTCGCTTCCCAAAAAAAACTATTTTCCAGCAAACAAACAGGGCCTAAAACATGAGGAAATACTCTGTTAATATACCATATTGTGAAGGTTCAAGAGCCTAACATAGAATGTCTAACAAGCTTTGGAAAAAAAAAAGGAGTGAAAGGGAAAGAAAAAATGAAAAGAGAAGGAAAAACAATAGCCTATAGGCAGCAAGCTTAAAGAAGGTATAAACCTCTTTTGATGACATGCTCATTCATGCTTTCTTAATGTTTAAACCTCTTTTGATGTTTTTTGAACTTGTTGTAGCGTTATGATGTTTTCTAATTTTGTTTTGATTAATACTTAAAAATATTGTTTTTATTGTTTAAATCTTGTTTAGAGTTGTTGATGATGTTACTAAGTATCAAGATAATATGTTTGTGACTGGTTTTGATTCTACCAAAAAATGGTAGCGAATGTTTGATGCATTTTCTATTTTGTTAGTGTATGTTCTTGATTCTTATGCATGGTTTGGATTTCAAATATTTAAATAGTTATTTTTTAATTGAAATTTGATGTTTTTATTGGTTGTCATCAGGGTTGTAATTATGAAGTTGAAATTTAATGCATGTTTATGATGATTTAATGTTTTTTGTTAGTTCTTTTCATTCAACTATGCTTGGTATTGATAATGTGAGTTCTGAGGATTAAAAGCGGTGTGTTTAAGGGCCTACAATGCCCATTTCTAGGGATTCCTAGGCAAGGACAGGGTTTTTGCTAGGTTTCTGGGCAATGTTCTTATTTTCTTAGCAAGAACATTGACTTAGCCCCTGGATTGAGACCAATTTTGGTCAATTTTTTTGCACGAAACCTTCTTACTTGATTAGTTAATAATCTAGGGTTTGTTTACATCAATAACATGTTTTGGGAGGGTTTAATCATAAGGTTTTAGTTTTGAACTGAACCTCATTCTAATAAAATTGTGATTTTTGAGTAATAATCGAAGTGAATGAATGCTAGAGTATTGATCCTTGCTTAATTTCAACCATGTTTGTGTCCTTGGGTTGTCCATATCCAATCTGAGTTGAAAGTCATATGGCTAGGTTTGTTGTAAATGTTCTTCGTGCTCTTAATTTTTTTTGTTTGTTTTGTTTTGCTCAAGTCTTTTTTTTAGTTTTTGTGTTTTTTTCGTGCGTTTAATCTTTTTTTTTTCTTTGGTTTTGTTTTGGGTTGTTTTTCAAGTCAAACCAAGATTTTTAGTTTTGTCTGTTGTAAAACTAAGAATTTTAGGTCAATCTAATCGGGTCAATGACTAAGGTTTTATTTGGTTTGCCACTGTTTTAATAAAAGGAATTTAAACTTAAGGACATGTTTGGCAAACACGCTATTAAGCCTGTTTTGACAGTTTTGTTTTGAATAAAAATGAGTTTTTACCAAACAAGCCCTAATTAAATTCTAAAAAATTTCAAGAATCAATTTAAGATTATTTATGGATCTTTCGCATGTTTTTTTAGCAATATTATTTAATATCAGGACTGTAAACTTTAATTATAAGATATTGACATAATATTAAAATATTAGCTTTTCGTCAAAATCTCAAAAATTTCCAAAATTTTAAAACCTTTTTTCATTTCATGTGTGTGTGTGTGTTTTATTTGGTGTACATCCAGTCATGTCTCTCAAAAAAATAAAAATCACATTTTAGCTTAAAAGTATATATAAAAAATACATTGTATGATTTAGCATTTTTTATATATATACATGAAAATTTAAAAAATATTTTTTTTATGTATTTTTTAAATTTAATAAGTAGTTTGTTGAATACATGATAAGTTAGTCAATATTTAACATAATATTGATCCTTCAAGTAAATTGATATTTAAATGAAATTTATTAAAAAATTCTCAATTATTTGTAGCCGGAAATGACCTTGCATCTTCCTTATTTCTAGACTGTTGCCATATGGAGCTGCCGCCATGCACAGAAATCGGTCTCTTTCTTTCTTAACGTATGGGGAACCAGAATTCCTGTAAATTTCTTCATTGATTTGCGTGACACCAGTCCTGCCCTTCAAATTTAACCCCCAGGAGCACTATTAAACAGTGCT
>Ga0325411_1009428_pt1 | contig 10436 bp, 10 predicted proteins | sample PopdelMetagenome_13_FD_206181 | JGI IMG/M metagenome (GOLD analysis project Ga0325411, IMG submission 206181) | Populus deltoides microbial communities from Bellville, Georgia, United States - Xylem-PdIQD-R4 | ecosystem: Host-associated > Plants > Phyllosphere > Stem > Wood/Secondary xylem...
TTCTCAAACGACATGTCATTTAATTCTTTCCTTACCCTCAAATTTGACCCCCTCTGTTTCCACTAACTCTGCAACTAAGCCCCTGTAGAAAATAATTTGGTCACATGTTATCCGCTGTTAACAAAATTTCTCAAGTTCAACAAAACTGGACTGCATTGCATTGCATTATTCTGCAAAATTAAAATTAAAAAAAAATGAAAATATTTTTTTATGCCCGGTTGATACTTCGATTTGCAGGGAAAAAAAAAAACTGATTTAAAATAATTAAGTGTTGGAAAATCAAAAATAAAACTAAAATAAATATAGGGATAGAAGTAAATGGGCATGACAAATAAGCTGGCACGTGTGTGCTTTTCGAGTAGCACGTGAGGCATCATTGGATCATCAAGTGACTTCTGTGGAGGCGTTGGAAGAGGCTTGTTGTAATCTTTCAGGTCTTTTTTTTGTTGATTTTTTTAAAAAAATTTCATTCCTTAATATTAGATTTTATTTAGTTTTTATATCAAATTTGATCCTTATTCTTTAGATTTTTATTTATTTATTTTCTATCCTTTCTTAATTGAAATTATTTTTTAATTTCATCCCTCAACTTTTGGTTTCAATTTATTTTTATGTATAATTTGGTCCTTATTTTTTATTGCTATTTATTTTGTTTTTTATCCTTTTTTTTCATTGATTTTTTTATTTGATCCTTCTATACTTTGTTGATTGAGAATTTAACTTCATAATTTTGTTTTCCAGGTTTGCTTTCTATTGAGTTTGTCTCGACCTTATAACCAAGACACATGTTTTGAAGATTGACCTGAGTTTACTTTATTTCTTTTGGTTATTTTTTAATTAAAACAATTAAATTGTTGGGACTAGGGTGAATGTTTGTAGTATAACAATTGTTTTTATTTCAAGTTACCTTGCTTGTTTACCCAAACCTTATATTTGAATTTAAAAAATTGAGCTTCATGATTTTTTTTTGCTTTCTTTTCTATAAGATTATCCCCACCTTATAACTTAGGCAACGTATTTGGCGAATTAATCCAAGTTAACTCGGATATTTTATTTCAGGTCATATCTTTGGAATTGATTTTTTTTTTTGTCTTCATCCTTCAATATTTAGTTTATTTGAGAATTAACCTTAATGATTATTTCTATTTTCCCTTCCATTAGATTATAATGTTTGTACCATCTAGCTCGCAAGGTTCGGAGACCTTGCCCGAGTTTGCTAATGTTTATTTTTTTTGGAGTTTTTTTACTGATTTTTTTTCTTGTTTTCATCCTTCTATGCTTGGATTATTGGGAATTTAGCAGCACTATTTTTTTGTATTGCTTTCTATAAAGTTATCATAGCCTCAAAACATGTGTAACATGTTTACCATACTAACTTGAGTTGACCCAGGTTATCTTTTTTATGTCCTTTTTAGATTTGCCTCCAAACTTTCCTCACTAATATACCAATATGCATTTCATATTTCAAGATTCAAAAAACAACAAGACAAGTCATATAAGACTGTTAGGTTTCCAAAATCCATACAAGCAGCTGAAACGATAAATTTAAGGTAATTTGGAAGTTCCTAGGATTATGTTAGACAAATCAAGAGTTGTTTAAGGATTTATTTTCTGAAGATATGATCTTCTCTGGCTTTGAATAATTCTTTAAAGGCTGGGTTGTTGCAAACCACAAGTCGTTCAATTGTCCGGCCTCCAATAGTAATCCTCATGAACTACTAGTGAGAAATCTCCTAAGATTCAGCATAACTCTTTATTCTGTGACTTACGTAGTTTTTCTGTCTAGCAAATAACCTCTCTAAAATAAAAGGTACAACTTTATATTTATAGGGAATCCTAAAAACCCTATCAATGATAAAATATCAATTTACACCTTAAATAATATCTATATATTATTTAAGAATAATTTTAGAAATTTAATCAATTAAGCCCTTACTTGATTATTCTAGGATTAAAATCATAATCCCTGAATTAAATACATTCTAGTGCTAATTTCTAAAATTATTTTCAATCAAGCTACACTTGATTAATTATCCTGGTTTAATTTTTTACTAATGTTTTTTAATGTGTGTGACTCATTAGGTTTTTAATATGTTGGCCTAAATATAAATTATAATTCTAAATAGATAGAATTAAATAAATCAAAAAATTTAATTTATTATCAATTCTATAGTTGATTAGTTTATATTTGAAGATCAAGTGCACCGTTTAGCAACGTGTCATGATCCCTTAAATATTAGGAAAATCATAAGTGGTTTGACTTAATTTTTGAATGACCGGTTTCTTAATATAATTATTATTCATTCATCAATAATGTTCCGATTTAGACATTTTAGCACAGAGTTTGTTTGTCTTGTCAAATGATATTTGTTCGCAACATTATAGTCATTGATCATTTGAATAAGATTTGAAACTCTTTTCAAATCTAATTCTATATTGCGTAAAGATTTACCAATCAATACTATTTGAGAACATGTAGAATATTTTCCCTAATTCCCTAAATTCTCTTTTGATCACTCAAATACCTTCTATAATTTATGTTATATCTAATGTTTGCCCATTTGTTACCTTTACCAAGATAATATGTAACATGATCAAAACATAATATTTTCTATATAAGATAATTTAATGATCTCAAGTCTAAAGATCACTTACACGATCGTTACGTGAGTCTTTCCATAAACACAAATGATATCTCCATATGAAATTTTCATGCGGGTCAGTTCAATATACATGTCTTATGACAAGCACCTATTTATTAGTTTAAAGTATCTCTTATACCTCTGCTTATGAGAATAATTGCTTCCTTTCATAAAGAAAAGTACATAATATGTGTCAGTCTCTACGGTTCTAATAAATGTCCAGTATTAAGAAAGCATTGGCCATGAACATTTAAAAACAATACTTTGATGCAATAGAAATCTCATAATTATAACATCTTTATAATTTCCTTTAGAAAGTGTTTTTTTGTTCCATGGACTTTATCTTTACTCTAGATTCATTTATCAAACATTAAATTCATAAATTAAATATAAATGATATATTAAAGATAAATAATGCTTTTATTTAATAAAATTAAATAGGTTCTACATGAATACATTAGTACCACGTGTAACCAATTGATTGACTACAAGACATATAAATTAACAATCTCTCACTTGCACTAAAGTCAGTCACCCATGTATCTAATATCATATCCCTTCATATAGTGATTATACTTCTGCTAGGATAGTGCCTTAGTGAGAGGATCTGCAAGATTCTCTTTAGTGGTTACTTGTTTTATCTTTACATTTTTCCTTTCTATGATTTCTCTAATTATATGGAATCACCTAAGTACATGTTTGAATCTTTGATGAGACCCTGGTTCCTTTGTTTATGTAATGACTCCATTGTTGTCACTGTACATGGCTACTAGATTAACAATGCTAGGAACCATACCAAGTTCAATAATGAACTTCTTGATCCAAACAACCTCTTTTGCCCCCTCGAATGTATAGATGTATTCGACTTTAGTTATAGAATCTGCTATGGTTTTTTATTTGGAACTCTTCCAACTTACAACACCTTCACTCAGAGTAAAAACATATCTTGACTGAGATTTTCTATCATCAATATCTAATTAAAAATTAGCATCTGAATAACCATGAACTTCTAGTTCATTTCCTCCAAAGACCAGAAAAACATTCTCAGTCCTTCTTAAGTATTTAAGAATGTTTTAAACTATTTTCCAGTGACTCACTAGGATTAGATTGATATCTGCTCGTTATGCTCAAAGCATAAGATACATGTAGTCTAGATAATAACATCGCATACATAATGAATCCTGTAGCTGAAGCATAAGGAATCCTTTCTATAATATCTCTCTCAATTTATGTTTTATGACATATGTCTTTGGAGAGACAGATCCCATGTAAGATTGGTAAGTTTTCTCTTTTGGATTCTTATATGATAAACTATTTTATCATCTTGTCTATGCACGTGGATTCAGACAATCTAAGCAAATTTTTAGATCTATCTCTATAGATCTTAATTCTGAGTATATACTCTGCTTCTCTCATATACTTCATAGAGAAATTCTTAGACAACCAAAACTTTACTGATTGAAGTAAAAGAATGCCATTTGTTATTAGTAATATGTTATCTACTTATAAGATTAAGAAAACGACACCACTCCTACTAATTTTTTTTTGTGTAAATACAAGGTTCATCCATATTTTTGATGAAATCAAATTGTTTAAGTATCTCATCAAAACAAATATTCCCCTCAAAGCTTGTTCATAAATAGATTTTTGTAGCTTGCATACTTTGTTGGCAAATTACTTAGATTCAAAATCTTCAGGTTGTGTCATATAAACATCATCATGAAGATTTCCATTCAGGAATACAGTTTTGACATCCATTTGTTAAATCTTATAATCATAGTATGCAACAATAGCAAGTAAAATCTTTATAGATTTTAACATAGCTACCGACGGGAAGGTTTCATCAAAGTCAAGACCTTGTTTTTGTCTATAACCTTTGGCAACCAAGGAAGGTTTCATCAAAGTCAAGACCTTGTTTTTGTCTATAACCTTTGACAACCAGTCTAACTTTATATATTTGTACATTCTCATCCATGTTAGTCTTTCTCTTAAAGACCCACTTACATTCAATGAGTATCCCTTCAACTGGATCAACCAAAGTTCATACTTGATTGGTGTACATGAAATCCATTTCAAATTTCATGACTTCAAACCATTTTTCATAATCAATATCAAATATTGCTTCTATATAGTTGGTGGGCTCATCAATCATAAGCAACTTGTCATTCTTAGCATCCATGAGAAGTTGATATCTCAATGATACATGATGTGTCTTACCAGATCTATAGAGTTCTTATGATTTTCACCTTGAGACTGATCATCCAATGCTACATCCTCAAGCTCAGGTTCTATTTAGATGTCTTTTTATGGCTCTTGAACTTCTTCAAGTTGAATTTTCCTCCCACTACTTTTTTCAATAACAAATTATTTCTCTAGAAAGGTAGTATGTTTTGAGACAAACACCTTTTGCTCAATAGAGTGATAAAAATAATATTCAGCTGTTTGTTTTAGATATCCCATAAACTTATATTTATTTGACTTTATGTTGTGTTTCAGGAGGTGTCCATTATGAGAGAATCTCATTCTCTTTTAAATAATCTTGAAAATCTTGGCTTAAGTATTCACCACCTTGATCAGATTGAAGTATCATAATACTTTTTCCAATTTGCTTTTCAACTTCATTTCTAAATTCCTTGAATCTTTCAAATGATTTAGACTTATATTTCATCAATACACATAACCATATCTAAAATAGTCATCAGTAAATATAATGAAATATGTATATCCACCTATGGCATGGACATTCATTGGTCCAAATATATTTATATTTATCAAACCTAACAATTTTTTTGACCTTTTACTCTTTCATGTAAAGGGTGTTTTGATTATCTTACCCAATTAACAAGATTCACAAGTATCACATGATTTATAACAAAAGGATCAAAATATCCTTCTTTATGTAGTTTAGTGATTCTTATTCCATTGATATGACCCAAACTACAATGCCATAAGTAAGATGGATATGGATTATCTAATTTATTCCTTTTGATGTTTATATTGAATGTGGGTATCTCTAGATTAAGTTCATACAAACTATTTATATAATTACCCGATCCATAATGAACATCATTATTATAGAAAGAATAATATTTGTTTTCAATAATAAATTTAAATATATTCAAATCTAAATAAGAAATGGATATGATGCTTCTAATAAGTACCAAAACAAAATAACAATTATCAAGGTCTAGTAACATCCCACTAGGTAAAGTTAAATTATAAGTTTCTACAACTAATTCAACAACTTTTGCTCCATTGCCTATATGTAGGTCCATTTCACCTTTAAACAATCTACCTTTCTTTAGTTCTTGATCATTATTACAAATGTGAAAACCACATCTGGTATCTAATACCTAAGAACTACTATATAAAGTAGCAAAATAGTTTTAAATCATAAACACCATACGAGTACTTATATTAGGACATTCTATTATCATCCTTGGGAATAATTCCTTAGAGGTCTCATACTCCTTAACATTAAACAACTCTTTGAGATGCTTAATCATATTATAGGCATTCATAGTCTCATACTCTATTTAAAGTTCATGTGACATGCTAGCTAACATCACACATGTAGCATGCTCATCATCATCAATATGATGGTGATATTTTGTCTTAACTTTAATAAAAGCATCCTCATCAAGGACATGAGAAATAAGACTTTCAAGCACATATAACCTTCTTTCTTATTTGAGAACAATTTTCAAATTGTGATACCAGTCTAAAAAGTTCAGTCCGGTCAATTTGTTAGCATCAAATATGCTTCGTAAGGATATGTTACTACTCATTTCATCTATCAACCTATTAATGTAAAAATAGAGTGTTAGTTTCATGCATATATATTTAAATCTAAATTTAGACAAGGTTTCCTGTTTATTTAATTTGATTCCTAAAAGCATGAATTAATGATTCATTTTCATTGTATCCTATTCATTAAATATAAATAATACAATTAAAATATTATACAAGAATCATAGTACAATAACTCAATTCAGATTTTTGATATATCAATGAATATCCTCATTTGAGATATCTTACTACGATGTCATCCATTTTTATTTAGTTACGCCAATTTGGGTACCAAATATACAAATCATCCTTTAATTAAATCGAATCATCTCAACTCAACCACCATTAGTTTTTCATTGACTCATTTACATATTTTTGGCTATCCAATTAGGATACCATTGATATTTGGTAATCTAATGTAATATTGGCTATCTAACCTAGATACCATTAGCAATTGTTAATCTAGTACAATCTCAGCTATTCAAATTGGATACCATCAGCATCTGCTAATCTAACACATTCTTGGCTATGCAAATTGGGATACTATTAGCATTCGCTAATCCAACACAATCTCGATTATGCAAATTGGATGCCATTAACATCTGTTAATCTAATACATTCATGGCTATCCAAACTGGATTCTATTAGCATTTTGCTAGTCTAATACAACTCCTGGCTATCCAAACACAATTGACATTGCCTATATCATCAAATTTTCTACTTTTGTAATTAGTTCATCAGTTCTACTTCTTTCATGATGTATTATCTATAAGCAACATAAGTAACTTATTGAAAAATATAGAAATGAAGGGATATGATACCTATTTGCTCCTCCTATGTTTCAGCCTCCCCAATGGAAGATCTAATCCTTATTATTCCTCTTAATTCATAAAGAAGGTTCTAGGTTATGTCTCAATCAAACCGTTTCTCTACATAAATTCTATATTAATCTTTGGTGTGTGTGTGTGTGTTCAATGTTCACAATACAAAATCACTCAATCAAATGATTTCTACATCCATAATATTTCCACATACATATAGAGTAAGATATGAATCAAAATTCATATATTGAGTTCTTTTTATTTTATTTTTCTTCCTTTTTAACCGAACCTTATGTCTCTCAATATGATTATGGTATATTATCTTTTATATTTATATTCACATAATTACATTGGGTCTTTTTCAATTTTTTCTTTCTTTTAGCCAAACCCCATGCCTTTCATTATGGCCATGACATATTGTTTTTGACATCTATACTCACATAATTGTGTTAGTGTAATCTTATACATCTTTATTCTTAAGTTAACATCATTAACTAATTTTACAATATCAAAAAGTGTTCAATGTCACCATTAATGTCTCTCTCTTTCCAAGTTCATGCATGCACTTCAATTAATGACTCTTCATCATGTTGTTTTTCTGTGCACTTATTATGCCTTATACTTTTCTACAACATATCTCTTATTGTGTTATAATATACACATCATCATCAATAAAAATAATCTAATTTTTCAAGCCTTGTTGTAAGACAATTAACCTTTTTAACAAAGATGTTCTTCATCATTGAATATATTCATAGACACTTACAATAACCACTTGCTTTCTTATTTTCTTCATTATGGCCGAACATATGTTACTCACAAATAAGAATTTTGTTGTTTTCTCTTCACTTCCTTAACATTGCCAAATATAGACTTTATGATTACCAAGTATCCTTCATGTGATTTTTAATCTAATTTCTCCTCTTCTAATCTACATCACAAGGTACAATTTGTTTCTCATAATCAATCTTAAATAATATAATTAAACAAATTCAATGTCAATAAAGATTGAAGAGCTTATGATAAGGTATCTTGATCAACAACAATTCATCAAAATGGCATAATCAAGACTAAAACATTCATTATATGTATAAACACCTTGGAATAATCTCTCGCTTCACCTATTTCTTCCTTTGGTCGAAAATAAAAGCCTCATTTTCACTCTTATTTCTTCATTATTTTTTAATGATAAGGTCATTTTCCTAGGTTATTAGTCTTTTATTTGACATAATCATGAAGTTTTTCCACTTCCCCCCAATTGATTCTAGAACCCTAACTAAAACAAATCTAAAATTTTAAAATTAAACTCACAATTTCTGTTTAAAGGTGCCCAAAAAACTTTATTTTGTGTTTTCAGCTCTCTTGAACCCTCTTTTCATGTTTTCTTATTCTCTTCCTTCCTCTTGAACCTCATTTTCATGTTTTCTTTTTCTCTTCTTTCTTACTCCTTTTGTTCTTCTTCTATCAAGCACAATTAGTCCTCCTTCCCCACTTTGTGGCAGCTCAAGTATCTATTATAGGTTTATAATAATTTTCTCTCATTGTTTGTCTATTTTTAAGGGTGTAGGGGTGACGTGCATGATTGGTTTAATGGTGTGGTTCTAAGGAGATGAAATAAGATAAAAGTTTTTGTTTTTCTTCCAGTCATTAACCTCTCTCCTTAAAAGAGGGTTGAAATCTCTTTTTTGTTTGTTTATTTTGATCTATTGATTACATATATTTAAGCTACTTAGCCTCCCTTCTTTCTAACATTTTGTCTTGGTCATTGGTTGGGTTATTAGCCTATTATTCCTAATCCTTAACAATTAAATTTATTTACAATGTTTATCCATCACTTTTCTTTGACTCCATAGTTATTATTTAACTTGTTTTCTTGCTTATTTTTCTCCTCTTCTCTCTCTCTCTCTCTTTTTTTTTTTTTTTATCTTTTACAATAGAAAGTTGCAACAACAAGAGTTGGAGGAAATTCATAATGATGCATATGAGAATGTAAGGATTTACAAGGAAAAAATGAAAGCTTTTCACGACAAAATGATCTCTAGGAATAAGTTTAAAGTTGTCAAAAAGTCATTCTCTACCACTCACGGCTTTGTTTGATTCCAGGTAAGTTATGTTCCCATTGGATTAGATCTTTTATTGTTACTAATGTTTTTTTTTATCATGGTGCAATTGCAACTCAAAGTTTATCAACTTAAAAAACATTCAATGTGAATGGCCATAAACTTAAGCCTTCTATAATGGATTCCAAGTAGAGAATATGGGAAAATTGGACTTTGAGGATCCAATTTATACTAATTAAAGAAGGAAGCATTAAGTCGATCTAACGACAATAAACAAAGGCACTACTTGGAAGGCAACCCAAAAGGAGTTTGTTTTATTTTTCTTCTTATTTTTGCATTTATGTTTTGGTTATTTTTTTTATTTTTCTTTGCATTTTACATTACATTGGGGACAATGTAAGTTTTAAGTGTGGGGGAGGGGATTCAAATTGTGTTTTAATTATGTTTTAAATGTTTTGTTTTCAATTAAAAAAAAAGTTTTGCCTTTTTTTTTCTTATGGTTTTCAATGATTTTTTGTTATGTGACATGATCAAAGAGTTGATATCTTATCCCAAGTGTAGGAGTGTCACAGTAATAAATAACCCGGCAAGACCGGGGTCGAACCACAGAGAGGTTAATTGTATAAATTATAATTAATAAAACAACAACAACAACAACAATAATAACAACAATAATAGTAATAGTAATAATAATATTAATAGTAATAGTAATAATAATAATACTCAGTACGTGGCGTTGTTATACCTGAGAATGATCTAAAAGATCGGGTCACAGGTTTCCAGCCTATATACTGAGTTTTTGAAAAGATCAAAGAGATATATTATATAATATAAACAGATTTCTGATGCGAATGAACAAGGCAAGACCAACAATGTCAGGATCCTTGATCAAACACAGAGCATACTTAAAGTACATAAAAGATAATAACAACAACAACAACAACAACAACAACAACAACAACAACAATAATAATAATAATAATAGCAATATTAGTAGTAGTAGTAGTAGTAGTAGTAGTAGTAGTAGTAGTAGTAGTAGTAGTAGTAGTACTAATAATAATGAAGAAGAAGAGGAAGAAATTAATGAGAACTTTGAGATGGAAGATTAATGTAAAGATTAAACA
>Ga0325411_1009430_pt1 | contig 10435 bp, 5 predicted proteins | sample PopdelMetagenome_13_FD_206181 | JGI IMG/M metagenome (GOLD analysis project Ga0325411, IMG submission 206181) | Populus deltoides microbial communities from Bellville, Georgia, United States - Xylem-PdIQD-R4 | ecosystem: Host-associated > Plants > Phyllosphere > Stem > Wood/Secondary xylem...
ACAACCTCGACACGACCCTTGGGTTTTGTTTTTAAAACGGATAACCAATCAACTCTTGATCGGTCCTTTCTAAAGGAAGGGGTGTATGTGTAATAAACTTGTTGGCATTGCTTTGTGAAAACAAAGATGTCATTTACGTTGCGGTGTCTAGCTTTTGAGTTGATTTCAACAAGACCATAGTGAGGATCTACTCTGATTCCTCTGTCAGTTTGTCATACCAATAGCATTTGAATAAAAGCACTCTATTTTGCTCACAATGATATTGCAGTTTGATGACCACTTCCAATCTACCGTAGTAGTCAACTTCAAACTCACTAGAAGTCGATCCCTTAATACAAACACCGTTGTTGTATGTCTTTCTTCCATGCCCGTATTCTTCAGTATGAAAGATATCCATTGACAAAATACTTGTTATAGCACTTGACTTTTCTTTTAGAGCCCAGGCCTAGTAAAGATAGTGAAATAACAACACTACCTCGCATTTGATAAACCTTGTAAATTAAATACAACAATAATCAATAAACTGATATTATGTAATATTGACTACAATTAATTACATTGCAAGAGATAATGAGTTTGTGATAGGACTTACATGTATTCTAAACCATGTGGCAAATTGTTCATCTTATAATTGAAAGATCTGGGATTCGGTCAGCTGTGAGTTATTGGACAGTAAGTATCGTTGATATTGCCTGCAAGGTTATTCCAAATTATATGAGTTTATGGTATCACAAAAACATAAATAGTACACTCTTGACAAAGTTTAAATCGAACATCTACTTACTTAATAAAAGGTCTCAGCTCATCACAGTTAAATAGGATATAATTGTGTGCTTTTCTGAACTCTATTTCAGACAAATATCTTCCCCTCACGACATTTTTAGTGTGGGTCGCCCAGGATTGGAGAATATTGACAAGTTCCCACTTGAAGGCACTTCACCACCATCATCATGTCTTGGAACACGGTTGATCCTCGTTCTTAAATGAGGTTCGAAATAGTATGAGATAAATGTTGAGATCTCCTAAACAATATAGGCCTCACATATTGACGCCTCAACATGTGCCTTGTTCTTAACTTTTTTTTTAAGATATATATATATATAATTAATAAAAAAAATTATCAATTAAAAAAATTAAAAATAAAAACATTTAATTATAAATTACATAGCTCCTGTAATATCTAACCTCTCGAATGGATACATCCATCTGTACTGGACTGGTCCTCCAACTTTTACCTCAAACGGTAAATGTACGGGTAGATGCTCCATTGAGTCAAAAAATGATGGAGGGAATATCATCTCAAGTTTGCATATTGTCTCAACGATATTCTTTTCAAGCCTTTTAATATGATCAACATTCAAATTGCTCAAGCATATATCTCTGAAGAAATAACTGATCTCCGTTAGTGCATCTCATATCCCCTTTGGCAACAAATCACGAAAAGCTAATGGGATGAGTGTTTGCATAAACACATGGCAGTCATGACTCTTCATTTCATATAATATGCATTCCTCCGTATTAACCAGCCTTGATATGTTCGAGGCATGTCCATCGCGGAAACGCAAACTCTTAAGCCATTTGTAGACTAGTAGTTGTGCATTTTTCTCTAACACGAAGCTTGCTCTTGGTTTTGCAACCCGTGACCCATCACAAACCAACTTCATATTTTTACGGTTATAGAACAGCGCTACATCCAATCTAGCCTTGATGTTGTCCTTTGTCTTCCCCTTCACATCCATGACAGTGTTGAAAATGTTCTCAAACACGTTCTTTTTAATGTGCATGATGTCAAGGTTATGGGGGAGAAAATTGGTCTTCTAATAAGGAAGCTCCCAAAAGATACTTCGCTTCACCCAATTATGGGTCAAACCAAAACCAGGAAACTTCTGCTTACCTGATTAGAGACCAAACACAATGTCACCGTACTCTGATATAACATCAACCAATTCTTCACCGAAAAGATACAGGGATGCAACATCCTTTTCAACTATGCCAACAAAGAAATCATTTTTGTTCTTTCTATACCTGTGATTCGACGGCAAGAAATGACGATGACAGTAAAAAAAAGAAGCTTTACCCTTGTTTATTAGCGTGAATGCCTTGTTGTTCTCCATACAGTATGGACATGCTAGCTTTCCATGCGTGCTCCAACCAAAAACAATTCCATAAGCTGGGAAATCATTGATAGTCCACATTAAAGCCGATCTTATAACAAAATTTTGTTTCCTCGAGATGTCATAAGTCAAAGCTCTAGAGGACAACAACTGTGTCAACTCATTAATCAACAGACGAAGACAAACATCTATATTCCGTCCCAGACTGCTCAGACCTGGTATGACCATAGATAAAAACATGAACTCTGGCCTCATACACATCCCCGGTGGCAAGTTATAAACCGTCAGTATGACCGGCCAACAAGAATAAGGAGCAGCAAATGACCCGAATGGGTTGAATCCGTCTGTACACAACCCAAGATGCACGTTCCTTGATTCAGCTGAAAAGGGAGGATGCATACTGTTAAAGTGTTTCCAGGCTTCACCGTCAGAAGGATGAACCATCACTCCATTAACCGCATGGTGTGATTGGTGCCATGTCATGTGCTCAGCAGTCCTTGGTGACATGAATAACCTCTGCAATCTAGGTGTGATTGGGAAGTATCTAAGTTTTTTATATGCCACGAGAGTCTTCCCTCTACCAGTTCTGGGTTTGTAACGGGAATGCCCGCATGTCATGCACTTAGTCATCTCAGCATTTTCAAGGTAGTATAACATGCAGAAGTTAGGGTAAATGTCAATTTTCTGGTATCCTAAACTGAGGGGTTTCATCATGGACATGGCAGCATAGAAGTTCTCTTTCAACCTGTTCCCTTCAGGTAAAATGCTTCTTGTCCATTCAATAATTTTGTCCTAACCGGCCTCACTCAACCCGTGATCTAACTTAATGGTGAACACCTGTGCTACGGCTGATAATTTATTGTGGTTCGTGCAGTCATCCCATAATGGTTCGTCAAATCTTTCAACAAATCAAAAAACTTGTAGCATCTACATTAGGTCCTTCTTCTATAATTGGACATTCCCTGACATTACCTTCACTCATTCTCATTGCATCCACAACCATATTCCTGTAAGGATTACTGTTCTAATTTCCAACTTCATGCATGTTGCTAACACTAGAAGTTGACCCAACCACCTGTTCTTCCATGCTCTCATCAGGAACAAATAGTTCTCTGTATGCATACCAACACAGGTAATCCTCCATGAACCCTTTGGTTAGAAGATGCATCGTTACAACATCTTGATGCAGAAACTTTAAATTTTTACACTTCCTGCATGGACACCTAATACCGCCATCAGTAAAATTCCTCGGAATAGATGTTGCGAAATTAATAAAACCCTGAACACCGTTACAATAATCCATCCTCCGCAATCTTTGGGGTGAGTCCCGATACATCCATGAACGATCATCCATGACTTCTATTGAACCTCTATAAAACATAACAAAAATATTGGTTTTCCCAACATTATCCAACAAACTAAAAAAACACTTATGTTAAATATTCATTATCAATTATCAACTATCAATGTTCATACATATAAATTTATACATATATAAATTTACAGAAATCACAACTTCACAATAAAATTGATAACAATTAAAAAAGACCTATTAAACAAGCTATTAATTATTTATTTCATCATAACACATATAATTTGGTGTAATTCAAACAAAATTTCAACAATTTAAAAAAAAATATAATTTGACAAAATCTAAAACAAAGTATAACAACTACAAAATTATACATTCATACTACAAGTTTCTTTGACAAATAGTAATCAAACAAGTACATACGTTAACAAAATACAAATACAAAAAAAATTCACATTTAAATGTTAAAACTAAAAAGGATAGATTTACTTATAAAAAATGATAAAATCCACAAGAAACGGATATTGTGACCACGTAGAAAAGTATAAGAAAATTGAGTGCTTGTGTTGAGAAGAGTGGAGAGTTGGGATGGGTGGTTGGCTGCAGTTTGGGAGGGGATAGGTGGGATGGGAAAGAAGAAGAAGGAGAAACAGAGGTGTTGGCAGAGGCGGTAGGTATATAATGGCTTTTACCGATGGAATCTTCTAGTTTACCTAAGCAAGTCCATGCGAGTTACTTTCAAATCTTTACAGTCAAGTTGCCTTTCTAGCCTTTCTTTTTTTAATATTTAGGCCATGACAAATACTATCCTAATTGGGAATGCATTAGAACTCCTTGCCTTGTGACAATGTTGTTTTTTATGTGCTTTTATCAAATACATATGACACACGATTGAGTTTTATTTTAGGGAGTTTTCCCTAACAAGGATTTAAAAAAACTTACTTTGTCTTTTTGAAAGCCTGAGATTTTTCACAGTCATGTTAAATAGCAATGTTCATGCAACTCTCATGATCTGACTAGTCTTTAAAGAAAGATATTTCATTATGATGATTGGTTTAGGAGATGGCTCATTTTGCATTGGGTTGAAAACAAAATCAAATACTTGTTTGAAGTCTTGTGTTTGAATATTCTCAAAAAAAGGTGAATAGCTATTCATTTTATCATGACTTTTAAGAATGGTTCCTTATGTTTTAAGAGTGTATTTATCAGTCTTTCTTGCTTGCTTGATTAGAACAGACTTTTCAAGGCACGTAATGAAGGCTTTGTTTGATGGCCACTAAAGAAAATGAATTCACAAGCTCAAATGGTGTTTAAAGGTCTTTATAGGTCTAGAATCACTTTTATTCCTTTATACCTGATGTGGACCAGCCTATAAACACTAGCAAGGACCCATTACATGTTCCAAATGGTCCAATGACTCGGTCCAAGACAAAAGCATTGAAAGAGGCATTGAATGCATTGGTTTTGAATGTTTCAACCAAGTCAGAATTGAAAGGTCCATTAGAGTATTAAGAGGAGACCCTAGTACATCTTATCCATGTGCAAGAGGGGTCTAACACAACCTTATTTGGGCTATAAGGTGAGGACAGCAAAGGAAATAAACAAATCCTTCTATAACTTGGAAACAACATGAGTGGCTACCTTTTCCTTTTGTTTCTAGGATTAAGGAGCTGCATGGAAGGCTATAAATAAGCCTTGAATCAGTTCTATAATATTTTATTTCCTTCTCTTCTTCTCATGACAGAACATGGATTTAATATTATAGGCTTTGTTTTATTTTGTTAGCTATAGCCCAAGGCTTGTTTGGGCTTAATTAATACTTTGTTTTCAATTAGGATCCAAGGCTTGTTTGGATTAAGTTATGGGCTTTTCAGTTTAGGGTTTTGGGTCAGTTTTGAGTGGACCTCATTTAAGTCCACATAAGGGGTCCATTAGGGTTAACTTTCAAGAACTATTTAAACTCATGTAAGTCAAAATTTCGGCAGCTTTGATGATAATTGCTTCTGAATTTTTCAGTTTTAACATGTTAGAGTGATTCTTGCATTCTTCAGTTCTTGAACAAACTGAATCTGACTTATCGAAGATTAACTGGCTTCGTGGCCTCATTCTACTCAATCCAATAGTGTTGGTGCCTTGGGGCAGGTTTCCATTGTGTCACACTTCTATCAGACCCATTTTGGCTTTCCGGGATCAGATCTCAATATTGATTGCGGCTTGCGTGACCATGTGATCACGAGGTTCGCATCAGTTGGTATCAGAGCTAGGTTCCGAAACAAGATCATATCCTTCTGTTATTTTTGTTTTTTTAGTGTTCCTTTAAGTTTTTCAGTGTTTGCGTCCATCTTCTTGTTTTTCATGTCTGCGTCATCTAAGCAAAAACAAAAAGGGTAATATTTCATCTTGTTACTGTCTCTAATCATATTAGTATATTAAAAAGAAAGAGAGATAGGGATTAATTGAAATTTGAAGGATCATTCAATTTTTGCCGCAGAAACACAACTCTTGGTGAACTATAAGCAAATGACCTCGGAATCAATTGAAACTTCATATTCCGTCTATTGGCGGTGAGATCACATCATATGTCAAATTTGGGCTTATTCTGATATTGTTTGCTTGAGGTTTTAATTCGAGACTCAATTCTGCCGCAGAAACACTACTCTTGGTGAACCATAAGCAAACCACCTTGGAATCAATTGAAACTTCATATTTAGTCTATTGGAGGTGAGATCGCATCATATGTCAAATTTAGGCTTATTATGATATTGTTTGCTTGAGGTTTTAATTTGAGGCTCAATTCTGCCGCATAAACACTACTCTTTGTGAACCATAAGCAAAACACCTTAGAATAAATTGAAACTTTATATTCTATGTATTAGGGACGAGATCTCACCATATATTAAATTTGGACTTATTTTGATATTGACTTCTAGAGGTTTTAATTAGGGGTTCAATTATGCCGCAAACTGATCATACAAAGGGTTTAGGTACCTAGACATAAAAGAATGACCTATAAATTAAATTTGAGGTCATTTTAAGATCGTTTGGTCTGGGTTTCAATTCTGTTATGTAAAAATTACATAACAGGTTAGATTTGCATCAAGTTTCAAAACATGATCCTTACTGTTTAATTTTGTCCAAATCTTTTTGTTTCTATTATATTTGGGTTATCTAGGAGTCAAGTAACTGTTTTCGCTAATATTCGCTTCTGTTTTATTTCGTGTCTTCGTTTCATCTACAATTCATATGAATTTGCATTGCTACTCACAAAATTATAATCGTAGTTTTGTTTTGCTTTGTTTTTAGTATATTTATTTATTCTTGAGTCTGAAAATTATAATTAGAGTGCGCTGCGAAGGCTACTGACTTTGATTTGTTGATTTTAGTTCCTAAAGAACCAAAAGAAAGCAAGTTGTGAGGTAAAAGGCGTAGTGAGCTTATTAAAGTGAAAAGCCTTGATTTTTTTATATGATACACGAGAGGTGTGAGGATATATTTTGTGCTACTAACCAAATTTTACAGATTCAAAGAATGTCTGAAAACAACAAATCAGCTACATAAAATGCTGACGTAACTTTCCAATTGCGAGCCATAGGCCAACAACTTGAGCTGTTGTCTTGAACGTACAAGGATCTGAAAGATGAGGTGAATTCAATAAAGCAACAGAATAGTGGGGCTGATCGTCGAGGAAATACAGTCCGTATGGCCATACAGAATGTCAGATCTGATTTTGAAGAGTTTGTTGACAAAAACGCAGATGCGAGTGAAGATGACTATGATTTTGCATCTGCTGGCCAAGGAATCAGGTCTGGACCGAATAGGGCTAAGAGGAATGTGAATTTCCGTGGGATGGGCACTTATGAAGATATGGATGGGGACTTGGACACCATTAAACTGAAAATTCCTAACTTTCAAGGTAAAAACGATCTCGAAGCTTATTTGGAGTGGGAGAAAAAGGTAGATTGGATTTTTGATTGCCATAGCTATTCTGAACAAAAAAAGGTGAAATTGGTGATAATTGAGTTTACGGCGTATGCATTAATTTGGTGGGATCAAATTGTAATTAGTAGGAGGAGGAATGGGGATCAACCCGTTCAGACTTGGAGGGAGATGAAAGTCTTAATAAGAAGACGATTTATGCCAAACCACTATTACAGAGACTTATATCTGAAGCTCCAAGGTTTAAATCAAGGTTATAAGATAGTAGATGAATATTACAAAGAGATGGAGATAGCAATGATTCGGGTCAATGCTGTTGAGGATAGAGAAGCCACCATGGATAGATTTCTTAATGGGTTGAATCGGGACATTGCCAATGTGGTTGAGCTACAACACTATGTGGAGCTAGAGGACATGGTTCACATGGCTACGAAGGTGGAGAGACAACTTTGGAAGGGATATGCTCGACTAGCATTTAATTCGAGCTCTTCATCATCTTGGAAGCTGAATCTAAAAAGAGAGGGTATTGTCCAGCCAAGATCCTTTGTTCCTTCTAAAACTGAACCATCAAAGGCTAAAGTTGATGTTCCTACTGATGCGAAAGGTAAATCTGAAACTCAACCTAAACGTACCTGTGATGTTAAATGTTTTAGGTGTTAAGGACATGGAAATTATGCTTCAGAGTGTCCAAACAAGAGAATCATGATGATTAGAGATAATGGTGATATGGAATTTGAAAGTGACAAATCTGATTGTGAAGGCATGCCACCATTGGAGGATAGTGATGGGGATGAGTTAGCATTACCGGTTGGGGAGTCCTTGGTTATAAGACAAACACTTCAGGTTCAGGTAAAGGAAGATGAAATTAATCAACAAAGGGAGAACATCTTCCATATGCGTTGTTATGTACAAAGCAAGGTGTGTGGTTTAATTATATATAGTGGAAGCTGTGTTAATGTTTGTAGTATCATCCTTGTTAGTAAACTGAATTTGTGTACTATTAAGCATGCTATACCATATAGATTGCAATGGCTGAATGATAGTGGTGAAATGAAAGTGACTAAACAGGTTGTGGTTCCATTTTCAATTGGGAAATATGTTGATGAAGTTCTGTGCAACGTGGTACCAATGCAAGCAAGTCACATCTTATTAGGAAGACCATGGCAATATGATAGGAAAGCAATTCATGATGGGGTTAAAAATAGGTATACCATTGTAAAAGATGGTAAAACCATCACTCTTGTACCTCTTACACCCAAACAGGTGTATGATGATCAAATAAAGCTAAAAAGTGAGCATGAGGTGATGGGGAGAGAAAATCAAGGTGAAGAACAAGGGGAGAGAAGACCATCAGATTCGACTAGAACTCAAACCACTATAACCCATTCGGCTACCCATCCAAACACAAACAAATATTCAGCCAACACTCCAAACAAATCAAACCATTCGACCACAACTTAAAAACATCCAAATCTGGCCGAGAGTGGAGGTAAGACAAGAGGAGTGAAGAAAGTCAGTAAGGGTGATGAGAATTGTGTGGAAAAACTAAAGAAACAACCTAATTTTTATGCTAGAGAGGGTGAGGTCAGATCTGCATTTTTCACTAACAACCTAATGATTTTACTTGTGTATAAAAAGGCTTACTTTAATACTAATGATCTTGATCATATTGTGCCTAGTGATGCTATTGCTTTGTTGTAGGAGTTTGATGGTGTGTTCCTCGATGATACTTCTAGCGAATTACCACCATTGAGGGGGATAGAGCATCAGATTGATTTCATACCCGAAGCTTCAATTCCTAACCGACCAGCCTATAGAAGCAATCCCGAGGAGACAAAGGAGCTACAAAGGCAAGTTGATGAGCTGATGGAAAAGGGCTACATTCGTGAGAGTATGAGCCCGTGTGCTGTAACCGTGCTACTTGTGCCTAAAAAGGATGGAACATGGAGGATGTGTGTTGATTGCCGAGCCATCAACAACATAACGATAAAGTATAAACACCCCATTCCTAGGCTTGCTGACATGTTAGATGAGTTACATGGATCCTATATTTTCTCTAAAATCGACTTGAAAAGTGGGTACCATCAAATTAGAATGAAAGAAGGTGATGAGTGGAAAACAACATTTAAGACTAAGCATGGTTTGTATGAATGGTTAGTAATGCCGTTTGGACTTACAAATGCACCTAGTACGTTTATGCGTTTAATGAATCATGTGTTGCGTGCATTTATAGGTAAGTTTGTGGTTGTGTATTTTGATGACATTCTAATCTATAGTAAGAACTTAACTGAGCATCTTGATCATTTGCGTAATGTACTTAGTGTGTTGCGTAGTGAGAAATTGTATGCTAATCTTAAAAAATGTGCCTTTTGCATGGAGAAAATTGTGTTTCTTGGCTATGTTGTAACTGCACAGGGTATCGAGATGGATAAGGAGAAAGTTAAGGCCATCCGGGATTGGCCTACACCCAAATCGGTAAGTGAGGTAAGGAGTTTTCATGGGTTAGCTAGTTTTTATAGGCGTTTTATGAAAGATTTCAGTACAATAGCTGCACCCTTGAATGAAGTTGTTATAAAGTCAGTTGGGTTTAAATGGGTGGAGGAACAAGAATTGGCTTCTGCACCTGTTTTGGCTTTACTTGACTTTACAAAAGCATTTGAAATAGAATGTGATGCATCTGGAATGGGAAGAGGTGCTGTTTTGATGCAGGATTGGAGACCTATTGCATATTTTAGTGAGAAGTTAAGTGGAGCGACCTTGAACTATCCCACTTACGACAAAGAACTCTATGCATTGGTAAGAGCACTTGAGACATGGCAACATTACTTGTGGCCAAAAGAGTTCGTAATCCATTCGGATCATGAGTCTTTGAAACATCTGAAAGGACAAGGTAAGTTGAATAGGAGGCATGCAAAATGGGTTGAATTCATTGAAACTTTTCCTTACGTAATCAAGTATAAGCAAGGCAAAGAGAACATCGTAGCTGATGCACTTTCGCGCAGGTATGTTCTTTTACACACAATGAATACTAGATTGCTAGGCTTTGAATATGTGAAGGAATTGTATGATAATG
>Ga0325411_1009431_pt1 | contig 10435 bp, 2 predicted proteins | sample PopdelMetagenome_13_FD_206181 | JGI IMG/M metagenome (GOLD analysis project Ga0325411, IMG submission 206181) | Populus deltoides microbial communities from Bellville, Georgia, United States - Xylem-PdIQD-R4 | ecosystem: Host-associated > Plants > Phyllosphere > Stem > Wood/Secondary xylem...
GAGCAGGTTCGGAGTGCGAAAGGAAGAAAAGGAGGCAGAGAAATTGAGCGAGCAACAATGAAGATCCCATCATTCCCTAAAAGTACTCTTCTTGGAGATTGATGGGAGACTTCTATTAGAATGTAGTTTATATATAGAGACTTCTCCGGAATGCATAATTTCCCCTTTCCTCGTTGTTTCTAAAATTATTTAAAAAAGAAATCATATAAATATATCATCAAAATATATACTGATGGGATAACAAAAGTCTAGCCAGAATAAAATTGAAAGCAAATTCCTTCACTGCTGCAAAACAGACTAAAAACGAAATGGAATTTGAAAGGTTGCAGTATGGAAACCAATAGCAAAAATAGACTGGCCAACAAAGTTTGCACTGATAAGTTGCCATTGTTATTCGGAAACTACAATATTTGGATTAAAGAAAAAAATAAAAAATAAAAAAATAATAAATTCATAAATAGCAATTGAAAATTCATAAAATTAAGTCCCTCTTTTTGTTGTTGAATAGTGAAATGGATATTCATTTTGTCGCATAAAATATAACACTTCTATATTAGATATGCTAAGTCATTATTCTAAATTTAAATTATATTAAATACATGATTTTTTGTATCTCAATAAAGACATGCAATAAACATAAGGTTTTATACCAATAAATGACTAGGAATAACCTTTATTTATATAGTAAATTTTGGTATCCAATAATAACTAACAAGAAAATAATAGTTGACTCGTGCATATAAGCATAAGATTGAGCTGAGTAGAAGAAAGATTTCTAATTGCCTCTCCTACTGGTGAGACAATGAATGTACTTTCTGAACATTTAACTCTAACAAAATTTTTTTTTTGCCCTTAAATTGAAATTGTAATCTAATTGCCTCTCTTATGCGCAATACATGTATTTTATGAATCTTTTATCTCTAACAATAATTTCTTTTTTCTTTTAAATTGAAAATGTAATTTTTTAAATACTTGAAATTAATTTTTAAACAATCACAAAATCCTATCAACTCTTTTATTTTAAAATTTTTTTTAACAGTTTTAACTCTTTAATTTCCTAACAGCTCTTTTATTTTTTAAATTATTATAACAACTCTTTAATTTTTTAATTTATTTCTTGACTAACTGATACATGCTAGCAGCCTATATATACCATGCATTTTTACAATCAAGGTATCCTGAAAACACCATAGTATTTTTTTTGTGTTTGCAAAGTTTGCTGGTATTTTCTTTTGATCTTGGTTGGTCTATTTATTTATGTAACCCTTGTTTTAGAGGAGAAATTTGTTGAATGATGAAGAATGACCTTGGATAGAGAAAAATTTTCTTAAGGACATTCTTCGTATAGGCCTCAGATTTTATTTTGTTTCTGTTTTTCATTGGATTTTCTTACAAAAGGTGGAATACTTGGTTTTTTTTTTTTGTTTTAGAAATGAGATTTTTGAATTTATACTTAACCAGAAAAAAATGTTTGTTATCCTAATTCATGGATAGTAAAGTTATGTAGGTCCAGTATTTAATTCCATCAATATTGACCGGACCATAATGAACTTGCACATATTTCCACCTTGGACTTGTCTGAATTGGGCACCACTAGACTTGGTGCATTGAATTTCTAGGATGGGCCACCTCAATTATGTTTATTATTTTCAAAGGTATTCATATTTCACCACTCGTTTCTAGCTATGTTTATTATTTTTCACGATTTGATTTCGATACTTTTCAATATTACAAAGTATTTGAAATTGCAGTTGCAATTTGTCTTTGAAAAATTCTGATTTTTTTTTTAGTTTTAAATTATAATATATTTTTTATTTTTGTATCGTTTTGATGTGATGATGTCAAAAATAAAATTTTAAAAACATATATTATTTAGATGTATTTCCAAGCAAAAAATAATTTAAAAAACAACATCTACTGCACTTCTAAACAGGAACTATGCATACATCTATCTTTGTAAAATTGGTAACTATTCAGTCTAGAGAAAAATATCAATCAATCCCTAAAATTGTAAAGAAATTCGAGAATATAAAAGCTCTATCTCGGAACATAAATGGAAGAACCGTTTAATCTAAGTCCATGTCATATGTTATTAGTTGATAAATAGTTTTCAAATTATTGGATGGCCCAAAAATTTTGGAATTCCATCCCATTTCGAGTCCAAAACCGTGTGTGTGTATTACAAAGAAAGAGAAAACGAAAGTCATTCTTGTTGGGTTTCGTAAAGCACTGTCAAAGAACTAATTCAACTTAAAAGCTTAGGTTATTAGGTGAGGTCCCAAGATATTATTTATATTATTCTCTAACACACCCCTTCAAGTGAAAGCTCTTGGAGCTTAAAACTTGCATAGACCCACATTACCTTGTGCTTAATTTTTATCAAATAAATAGGGATGCTGAAATTCAAACTTGTAACCGCTAGGTCATCAACCCTCTGATACCATGTCAAAGAACCAATTCAACCTAAAAGCTTAAGTTATTAGGTGATGTCCCAAGATATGATTTATATTATTCTCTAACAAACACAAACATACAGTGAAAATAGTAAATTTGAATTTTTTTTCATGAGTCCTGAGAATCTTGTTAGAACGATTTAGAGTTGTTTAAGATTTATGCGAAGATTACCTGAAGATTTGAACTTTATTTCGACTTTGAATATATGCTTCAAGGTTGGGTTGTCGCAAACCATAAGTCTTCCAATTGTTTGGCCTCTAAAGGTAATCCACACGAATTATCTGTAAAAAATCTCATAAACCTTTTTAGAAGAAAGGGATTGTTATACTTAAAGTAATTGCTTTTTTTTTTCTAAGGTATTTCAATATTGTACTAATCTACTCACCTTTTTCACCATCCACGTGAAATAAGAGGCATATCTTTCTATTTATAAGGAAACCTTATATATATAAGGTTTAGTCAATTCCCTGTATATTAGTTTAGTCAATTCAATATATAAGGTATCTGACAAACACCTACATATTAGTCAATTCAATGTATAAGTTATCTGACAAGTATCTACATATTAGTTATAAGTATCTCTCATACTTCAGTTTATGAGAACAATTGTTTCCTTTTATAAAGAAAAGAACATCATATATATTAGTCTCAACAGCTCTAATTAATGTCTAGTCTTAATATAGCATTGACCACGAATAATGGTTTGATGTAATAAGAATTTCATAATTATAACAACCGTATAATTTTCTTTGCAAAATATTTTTTTTCTAAGGACTTTATCTTTATTCTAGATTCATTAATCAAAAATTTAATGAATATTAAAGATAAATAAGCATTTATTAATAAATTAAATATATATACATGAACAAAGTCAATACCACATATAACCAATTGATTGATTATAGGTCATATGTACACCCCCGGTTATAATTTTTCTAGGTTATTAAAATATAAGAAATTTAACTGATAGTAAAATGGGTTAAATTAAATTAAAAAAACCTAAATCAAGATAAAAATGGTGAAATTAATGAAATGAAAAGTGAATATAATGCTAAATTGTTAGAAAGAAAAATTTACGGGGACAAAATAAATACATAAGACCAAGAGGGGTCAATGTTCAAATAACAGAAGCTTAGGGGTTTATGTACAAATGATAAAATGACCCCTAGGGTTTAGAGGATTAATGTATATGTTTTATAAAAAGGTTAAACAAGAAAATTTGGATTTTCTTACATAAAAATCACCTACTGACCAATTTAGCGCTATTAAGCATAACGCTCAATCCAACCATTAGATCAAACTAAACATTTATGAGAGCCTCCTTCACATATAGTTTCATATACAATTAAAATTTTAGAGTGATCAGAGTTCGGTAAGGTTGTCAAATAATATGGAGAATTAGACTGAAAAATAGCATGAAAATCATTGATGGCAGTTTTGTAAATATGCTTGATCAGCTGGAAAATTGCAGTAGCTCTCTTCTTCATTAAACCACGGCTAGACAGGAAAATAGGAGGAGAAAAAACAGAGAAAAGAGATATTGGAAGAGAAAGAGAGAAAAAGGCAAGGTGGAACCCAACAATTGTGTTAGGAAAAGTGTTTTTAGCTAGAAATCAACAAGAAACAAGAGAGAAAAGAAGGAGCAAGGGAACTTAGGAGACAAAGAGAAGACATATGGATGACAAAAATTCCAACAACTATAACTCCACAGTTGGATCAGAACAATATTTGAATATATTGTTCTCCTCCATGTCTTGTACATTGTCACCAGAGGGATTGTCTATATCAGTTCTCGTGTGAGAGATATCACAGGAGGAAACTTTCTATGAAAATACACTTCTGGACATTCTCAGTCGTCAACCATTTTCTCCACCGTTCACCGTTGGATCGGGCTATAATTTGGATATCATGTTCATCCTGATTCTATCTATATTCTGAATGGTGGAGATCAAAACCAACAACTCCGAACAGAAGTTGTACTTCTTGCACAATAAATCTACAAGTTTTAGGTCAGTTTAGTTAAACCTATGATTCTGGAAATTTTATCGTTGGATGGAGTTGATATTTGGATATGTTATACTTTTAATAATGAATTATAACTTGACCATATGGATTGTTGTAATATTATTCGTTTGTTATTTATGAGTGATTGAAATTATTGCCAAAATTAGTTTTGTGTGAGCTGAAAGAACCCCAAAATTAAAAGGACATGGAGTAATAAAGAGACTTTAGGGTTTCTGTGACAGCCCTGAACATCTGTGGTTGGAAGAGGGGGGTAAATACCTCTCCAATTTTTATTTTTTTAATGTCTCTAAGAAACTAAAGCAAGGCTATTGTGACAACCCTACTAATGGGTGTTAAGGGGCTGATTTGGACAGCCCCAAGAACAAAAACTTATAGGAAATTAGAGTCTCATATAAAGTGATTACAGTGAGGTAAGTTTGGGTTAAGAAATTAGCTTGGAAAAGTTTGCACGATTCGAGTTAACGGATAACTATGTGAACACGAAATAATGATCTAATTTGGATATGGAAATCTTGCATGAAATCATATAATGATGCTTGCTAGATTATAAAAAAAAAACTTTGAAAAGGGCAATGAATGATATTAAATATTGGTCTTCTGTGGAGCAGGAGAGGCATCGATTGTGGGACCTCAAGCTAGCAGAACGAGACCACTAAGAGGAACAACTAGGTGTTTACCACCTCACCTCTTTATATTTTGAAGAATTTAATACATTCTAAAATTTTATTTTTTTATGCTACATGTTGATTTATGATAGTAAAGGATGAGAAATTTGATAGTGGAAACAAGATTAAATATGACGGCTGGTGTCATGAGTGTTGCCGGGAAAAACATTGTATAAGGTAATAGTGGTTGTTATCCTAATTTCTAAGGATAATTCGGATTGATATTAAAAGTCAGCCACATGAGTGGGGGCAAGGAAAGTTAGCCGACCATATAAAGAGCAAAGAGAAAAGGGGGGAATTTGTGGTTTTCCTTAATGAATTTATTAAAATAGGTTGTTTTCTTTATGTGAATGTGTATGTGAATCGAATGAAATTAGCATGAAAGAATGAGGGAACTCTTTGTTCCTTAAGGCCATGCTTTCGGTCAATTATGTATCAAAGAGGGAGGATGTTTAATTTGACATATTTAGCTTAATGACGTGTGTTTAATTGTGTCAAAATGAGGAAACAATGCATGTTGAAATGTCAAGGATTGTGTTTAGAAAAATATTGTTTGGAAAGTTCGTAAAATTTATAAGAATGTTCTATTTTGACGTTAAGAGGGAAGATTGAAATAAATAGGATAAATTGGCTCTTAAAAATATATTTTTGACATTCTTATATGATATGTGATATTGCTAGGGGTTGAGATAAAAAAAAAAAAGTTAAATTGTAGATGTTGTGTGTAAATGAAAAGGTTGATAAATCTATACAGATTTGTCTAATAACTTTTGGAGAGAATTCGAGTAGGAGAATGAGAAAATTAAGATCCGGTTCCTGCATAGTAATTGTATTTTTAGATATTGACTAACTAAGGAAACGAAGGTTTTTCCACATTAGAGTTTTAATGTAAACAAAAATTATGTTCATCGTGTGGTTCTATTGTTGATTGTTTCCACTTTTTAATTTGATTTCTCTCATTTTAACTATGCAAAGAGAAAAGATTTTGTGACATGTGGTTTATGATTATAGTTTATACAAATGTCTTTTTTTTTTTAAAAGAAAGAAAATGACAATGACATATACAAAAAGAAAGAGACTCATTGAATAACAAAGGCAAATAATGCTTTTGCATATTTTTGTTAACCCATGAACAAAATCTATGTCTATATATAAACTTATAGATCCATATGTCTCAATTAATAAAGAATCAATAGAAAATGAAAGAATCAAAATCAATCATAATATTTCTTGAAACAAAAGAAAAATAATAGAAGATGAAACATAAATCATAGATTAAGTAATCCTTCTTGAAGACTTTTTTAAGAATAAGAAAGAGGTACATATCATGAAACAAGGTTTCATCCTAAATTAATGTAAATTTTTCATTAAAAAAAATAGAGAAAGCTTGAAATAATTGAGTTTTGTTTTTGGAAATTGCAATTACTAATTCAAGGTGTGTGTATTCTTGATTCTATGAGAATTTTTATGAAAATCTTTCATTCACTTCTCTTCAATAAAAGTTTTATTTTTCAAGAATTTATCCTAATTTTTTGTCTAATTCTTTTTCTGAATATTGATTCAACCTCTAATAAAATAGATATGCATCGGTTATATTACTTCTTTTCAACAAGTTTGGAAATGACTATAGCAACCCTAATGCTCCAATAGAGAGAATTACCTATGATTGACTTAAGGAAAATTTCCAAACCAAAAATTAATAAAAAAAAATTCATGTTATTATGTTCAAATTTATGCATTCCCTTATTCATAATGTAGATTAAATGAACATAAATAGTTATACCAGAGGTTCCCTTATTCATATGAACATATACTCTAGGAGAAATGTTTTTATGCAATATTAACAATTTTATAATTATTTTTTTAGTGTTAAAATATTTTCGTTTATGATCATTCCTATTATCTATATATATCAAGAAAGATATGTGGACTAATAAGGCTATTATGAAATATTTACTTACAAATAGGCAAGCTATTCTATTCTAGTTCATAGTTTCTCTTGTTATATAATTGGTCCAGGGGACACACCAGATATTTTAGTTGTGCCTATATCACTCATTATAGGAACTAGGCACAAGCTTTCTCCATCCAATTCTCATTAATGGAGTGTGGTTCGTTCAAAAACTTCATACCTCTTTATTTATCGATGAGATGTGTGGATTTTTCAAAACTTCATGGACATAAAAAAGAGAGACCACCACGGATTGTTTTATGATAAACAAATGCATTTTATAAGTTCATTGTTATGGATAACTCTTATAAAATATTGGACCTATGACGTACGAGACTTAAATTCTAGATGTAGATGCATGCTATATAGTTTATTTTCATCCTTTAAAGACTACAAGTATCAAGGGAGCATCCATTGACAAAAAGATTACACTAAGATTATCATCACATGGCTTTGACGTAACCAAGAGATCAAAAAAATTTGAGAATAATCAGACATTCACAACAAATGATGAAGAATTTCTTACAAATTTAAGGATTAGTAATTTGTTTTATAAATTGAATGGATTTAGTCTTATATATACACAAAAGCATAAGGGAATCAAGAAATAAAGAAGATAAGCTATTCTTTCTTTTTATTTGTCATCATAAGAATGACTTGAATCTTTTGGAAATCCTAGTTAGCATAAGCATGATAATGGGGGTTCTCATTATTAATTATTACTCAAATAAACATTAAATAATATTCTCTTACATATTTGTCCATAAATCCACATTCTCTTACATATGTAATTATTAGAATAATTTTAGAGATTCATATAATGGATAATTAACTTATATGATATTTTATTTCTCCATAAATCTAGGCACTCTGACTTGCATTATATTATCTTATTTATATATGAAAAATGTTAACATTCAAGATTATGCAGGTTGGGAGTGCGAATGGAAGAGAAGGAGGCAGAGAAATTGAGCGAGCAACAATGAAGATCCCATCATTCCCTAAAAGTGCTATTCTTGGAGATTGATGGGAGACTTCTATTAGAATGTAGTGTATATATAGAGACTTCCGGAATGCAGAATTTCCGGCCCCTTTCCTCGTTGTTTCTAAAATTATTTAAAAAAGAAATCATATAAATATATCATCAAAATATATACTGATGGGATAACAAAAGTCTAGCCAGAATAAAATTGAAAGCAAATTCCTTCACTGCTGCAAAACAGACTAAAAACGAAATGGAATTTGAAAGGTTGCAGTATGGAAACCAATAGCAAAAATAGACTGGCCAACAAAGTTTGCACTGATAAGTTGCCATTGTTATTCGGAAACTACAATATTTGGATTAAAGAAAAAAATAAAAAATAAAAAAATAATAAATTCATAAATAGCAATTGAAAATTCATAAAATTAAGTCCTTTTTTTGTTGTTGAATAGTGAAATGGATATTCATTTTGTCGCGTAAAATATAACACTTCTATATTAGATATGCTAAGTCATTATTCTAAATTTAAATTATATTAAATACATGATTTTTTGTATCTCAATAAAAACATGCAATGCACATAAGGCTTTATACCAATAAATGACTAGGAATAACCTTTATTTGATATATGATAATAACTAATAAGGAAATGATAGCGGACTTGTGCACATGAGGTTGAGCTGGGCAAGAAAAAAATCTTTGCCCTTAAATTGAAACTATAATTTTTTAAACACTTGAAATAAATTTTTAAACAATCATGAAATTCTAACAATTTTTTTATTTTAAAACTTTTTTTTAACAATTTTAACTCTTTAATTTCCTATCCGCTTTTTTATTTTTAAATTATTTTAACAACTCTTTAATTTTCTAATTTATTTTTTGACTAACTGTTACATGCTAGCAGCCTATATATACCATGCACTTTTACAATCTAGGTGCACTAAAAACACCATAATATTTTTCTGTGTTTGCAAAGATTGCTGATATTTCTTTTTGATCTTGGTCTAGTTATTTCTGTAATCCTTATTTTAAATGAGGAACTTGTTGAATCATGAAGAATAGCCTAAGAAAAGTTTTCTTAAGGACATTCTTCGTATACACCCCTCAAATTCTATTTTGTTTCTGTTTTTCATTGGATTTTCTTACAAAAGGTGGAAGACTTGGTTTTTTGTTTTTTTTTTTTTAGAAAAGAGATTTTTGAATTTATACTTAACCAGATAAAAATGTTTGGCCACCCAGATGAATGTAAGGTGGAAGACTTGTCGGTACGGCTTTCCCTGGTCTTCTCTCCAAATACAACGCAACTTGACTTGATATTCATGGATAGTAAGTTTATGTAGGTCCAGTATTTGATTAGCATAGACTGGAACAGTAAGTTTTTGACTGGAAAAAATGGTTATGCACTTAATTCCACCAATTTGTATGGAAGACTGAGGTGGAAGACTTGGTTTTTTTATTTATTCTTTTTAGAAATGAGATTGTTGAATTTATACTTAACCAGAAAAAAATGTGAGGCCAAACCAGATGATTGTAAGGTGGAAGACTTGTTGATATCATTAATTTGTCTAAAACAAATTAATTGGTTATTTGATATCCACCAAATGATCAGAACAGTGTTTGACTGGAAAAAATGGTTATGCTCTTTCCGCATTTAATTTCCAGGATGGAGATGTTTACGCGTTTCTCGTTGAAGCCAAGGCCACCTCATTTACGACGACTTCAAAAAGTTTTGACATGTTCATCACTCGTTTCTAGCTATGTTTATTATTTTCCAGGATTAGATTTTGAGACTTGCAACTATTATGAAGTCGTTGGAATTGTGGTTGAATTTTGCTTTTGAATAATTTTGATTTTTTTTTAGCTTTGAATTATTATAATTTTTTATATTTGTAATGTCTTGAGGTGTTAATGTTAAAAATAAATTTTTAAAAATAAAAAATATATTATTTCGATATTTTTATAAATAAAAAAACATTTTAAAAAACAACATCTACTAAACTTCTACATAAACATACATTTATTTTTATAAAATCGATGACTGTACAGTCTAGAGGAAAGTATCAATCAATCCCTAGAATCATAAAGAAATTCGACATTATATCCTACGTTTTTTAAGTGCTTATGGGAGCATCCATTGACAAAAAGATTACACTAAGATTATCATCACATGGCTTTGACGTAACCAAGAGATCAAAAAAATTGAGAATAATCAGCCATTCACAACAAATGACGAAGAATTTCTTACAAATTTAAGGATTAGTAATTTGTTTTATAAATTGAATGGATTTAGTCTTATATATACACAGAAGCATAAGGGAATCAAGAAATAAAGAAGATAAGCTATTCTTTCTTTTTATT
>Ga0325411_1009432_pt1 | contig 10435 bp, 6 predicted proteins | sample PopdelMetagenome_13_FD_206181 | JGI IMG/M metagenome (GOLD analysis project Ga0325411, IMG submission 206181) | Populus deltoides microbial communities from Bellville, Georgia, United States - Xylem-PdIQD-R4 | ecosystem: Host-associated > Plants > Phyllosphere > Stem > Wood/Secondary xylem...
GCTTTTTCTTTAATAAATTATTATAAGTATCGATAATAAAAATTGATAAATTATATGTATAATTATTTTTCATTATCAAGTAAATTCTTTAAAGTTTATCCATCTTTTTGTTAATAATAATTATATTGTGAGTTTTTGGTGTGGCATAGGCCTATAAGAGCATCTACACCGATGCTCTCATGTCTCAATTGAAGCTCTTTAGCTAGAAATAGTTTACTTTACCGCAATTTTTTTAAAATATATATATATATATATATATATATATATATATATATATATTAAAAGTATGAGGATTTTTTTTAATGTTATTAAACCTGAATAAGAATATAAATTTTTAAATTTCTTAACTTGGATTTTTGTCTAGCATGAGTTTTCATTTAAACTATATAAAAATTAATTCGATGTGAATTGATTTATTTAATAGGTTTAAGGAAAATCTAAATGACCGTTTTTTTAATTTAAAAAATCAATGTTGAATAATAAAATAAAAAAAGACAACAGGTAAAAAAAGATGTCACGCTAGGTAAACTTTTCAAACTCGTAATCCAGATTATTAGATCAGAAATACCTTACATGAAAAAGCGATGAAACTCAATTCCCAACAAATCTAACATTAAATGATGAATAATCACTATTATTATTATAACTATTACTAATCTCATCGTTATTATTATTTTTTTGTTCTTATACGAGTATCCTCACACCCTTTTAAAGGGTAGAACTAGTCCTGTTCGGGGTTCGTGGCTGCCCCTCCCAATAAATGCGCTTCTTGGGGATCGAACTTGTGTTATCACCCTTACAGAGATATATCAGTGTCTTAACCGCTAGACCAACACTTCATTGGTTCTCATCGTTATTATTATCATTACTATTAGTATTACTATCATTATAGTGTTATTATCATTATTACTATTATCATTGTTAATACTACTGTTATAATAATTATTATTATTATGACTACCATTAATATTATCATTATTTTTTATTCTTATCACTATTATTATTATTGTTGTTATAATCACTATTGCTATTATTACCATTATTATTATTGCTAATAATATTATTATTAGTATTTTTATCATTGTTACAATTATTAGCACTACCATCATCTTCATTACTATTACTACTACTATCGTTATTATTATCATTACTACCATAACTATTATTATAATTATAATTATACTATTGATATCATTATCACAATTATTGTTGTTGTTGTTGTTGTTGTTGTTGTTGTTGTTACATTTACCAATATTATCATTATCACCACCACCACCACCACCACTATTGCTATTTTAATAAACTATTATTATCACCACTATTATCACTATTATAATAGCAATTAGTAGTATTATAATTATCATTATTATTAGTGCAATCCTACTAATATTATCATTTATTACTATTATTACTATCACTATTACCATTACCATTACTATTAATAACATCATTACTATTACTATTATACTTTTTACTATTATTATTATAATCACAATTATTACTAGAATTATTATTGTCATAAAAAACTATTATTATTACTACAATTATTATCACTATTATTAGCATTATTATTGGTTTCATCATTACTATTACTTTTATTATTTTAATTATTATTATTATTATCAGTATCACCATTATTATCATCATCATCATCATCATCATATTAAACTATTATTATTACCACCATTATTAATATTATCATCACTATTAGTATTATTATTAACAATATTGTTAGTATCATCATTATTATTATTATTATTATTATTATTATTACAACTACTACAATTACCATTATTATTATTATTATTATTATTATTATTATTATTATTATAAAAATCATACACTTGATTTGAAGGATAAAATTAAAAACCATAAAAATTTTGACAAAAAAGCAAAGAAAACAAATAAGAAATTAAAAGAAGAAAGACCAAACTGAAATAAATATTATTACTATTGAAAAAAAAATCATAAATTTGATTTTAAGGTTAAAATTAAAAATTATAAATTTTTTGACAAAAGAGCTAAAGAAAAAAAACAAAAAAAAAAGTTGAAGGACCAAATCAATAAACATCATATACACATATTAGAATTGAAAGACTAAATTGAATACAAATAAAACTTTAACAAAAGAGAAAATGAATAAAATCAAAAATAAAAACTAAAAGGATCGATTCTGAAACACCAACACAAATCAATGACAAATTTAGTTTTTTGGAGATAGGAGAGAAAAATGAAGGGAAAAAAGGGAAAGAGTTACCGGTGATAAACTGACTTTTTTTAAATGACATGCGCCACCTATAAAGGAAAATGACATGGTGGAGAACAAAATGATATGGCGAAAACATAATTTTTACCATAAGAGGACTCCATATGCACTCTCATTCCCAAAATGCACGGCGCCTCTCACTCACTGACGTGTGCAAGATAGCTTTTTCAACTAAAATAATAATAATAATATGGTAAATTATGTTATCACCCTTGACAAACCCAGCAACTGCAAAAAAAAAAAAAAAAACCAAAACGAAAATACAAATATACCCCTGTGATAATGACTTAAAATTTTGTAACTCCAAGGTTAAATTTGTAATTTTACTGTATATCAAAATATAAAATGCCTGAAAAGACCCTTAACCAGAGTTAAATGATTTTTTATTTTAAAGGTAAAAAAGTAATTTTATTGTGTATAAACATGATAAAAGACAATAAAATCTCTGAACAATTATTAAATGATAGATTGACCAAAGAAAAATATTATTTTACCCTTATGAAGATAACATTTTAATAGTTTTTTCAATGGTAAAATTATCATTTTACTATTATAATCCACAATAAACAAAGACGTTATTTATTTTAGATTTTCTTTTAACGTATTTTACCGGACCATTGTTGCTCTCTCTCTCTCTCTCTCTCTCTATATATATATATATATATATATATATATATATATTCAAGCTTTGTGAATAGTACAATACAATCAATTTACAGAATTCATAGTAATGGGAAAGGAGAAGATTATAGTGTTGCATGCGTGAAAATAAAAGAATGGAGGGCTAATAAAAGGGCTTCTGTTTGGGGTGAATCACTGCACAATAAATCACTCACAAAAAAGCCAAACAAAATGCTTTTTTTGTTTACTCTCTCTTTGAATCTTCTCCATCTCATACTTCAATCAAGGTAAAAGTTATCAATTTGTTTTTGTGTCTCCATACAACTTTCGCTTTTTCATCTTGGTTGGGTGTGAAAATCCAGTCCAATAAAATGAGCCAAGTAATGGCTTTCTTTGTCTCAACCATCAAATTCTCCTTTGGGTCTCTCAACTAGTTCCTTTGGTGTTTTTGCTAGATCTACCACCGAGAAATCTATTTATGACTTCTCTGTGAAGGTTGTAATTATTTTGAGAAACTTTTTTATTGGTTTCTGTCCCCTAAGATTATAGTGTTTGTGGTTGTAAGATTTGAAGTTTTTTATTCATAATTGGCTATGAAGTGTAAAGTGTGAAATGACTTTCTATTTACTCAAATTCTACACATATTGACAAACAAAATGGAAGCATTGAAAAGCACATGAGAGATTCCTCTTGTTGATCTCATAATCTTCATTTATAGAATGTAATAACTCTTTATCTTTTATTATTGAATGATTTCGATGTTAAGATATTTTCTTTATGCTTTATTATATATTCCTATAAAGGAACTCCATATTGATTTTCTTTAAATCAGTTAAAGAAAGCTATTTTTTTTATTAAGTTGAATTCACCATTCAATACTTTTTATTGGGTTTAGGGTTTGATTATGCTTATGGGTTAGAAATTTTAAAAGAGTTGTTGTATTTTTTTATGATTATGACAATTGAGGTTTTGGATAGCTATTATAACATAGTATGTGTTTTTATTATTTAAGCACAATCCTCATGGAAATGTTTAGGAGTACCCATTTTTTCTATGAATTTTAGCTGTATCTTGTAAGATTATAATAGATTATATTTGTGTATCATAGACGAAGTCTTCAAAGTTTGAATGTTTGTAAGATTGGTTCATAGTATTTGAGATAAACAACTTATATAAGGTTCTCACTTCTCTAATAGAACTAGAATTTTCATAGAAAGTAAATTGGTTTATAGTTTATAATGATCATATACTCATCTCAGTGGAAAGCATGGTTGATGCTAGTAAAATTAGTGGTAAAGTTGGTAGTTATATGGAGTTGCAAAGAGGTGATGAGTAGGGAAAGAGATCTATAGCCTCTATTGAGGACCAGATCATATGCAAGGAAATGACCATCTATAAAATGTGTGACAAGTGAATGCTTTTAATATTTGTTGAATTTTCTTTTTAATGAATGATGGTTTAATGATTGAAACCAGTTTTGACAATAATGAAATCAATGATTTATTCTTAGTAAACTTAACTAAACTTATAAAAAACCTGTTGTCAGAGATATGATATATATATATATATATATATATATATATATATAGTAAGGTGGATTAGGATCTGAGGTTTCTTTTCCCACTATGATTAGGAAGAATATATCTATTTTCCCTCGTATCCTAGCCATAATATATCATTTCAAAGTAAAAGTAGTAGTTATATTTTTAGTTTTTATAAACTATTTTAATTATAAACTTGAATTTGGTGTAATTGATTACATACCATACCTACTCATCCGTGGTACTAACAGGTTACATGGTAAAATTATGAGCTGCTTCTTCTAGGCTATTTAAATTTTTAAGGATATGTCAGTTTTAGTGGTATGAAGTTGAGGATTAATTTCTAGATAAAAGCTTTCAAGTGAAAAATACTGGAAATTAAATGAAAAAAAATGTAATTATGCACATTAGATTATAAATGGACTTTTTGAGTCTCATTATTCTCTAACTCTCTTAAATTAGTGTCTTGTAAAAGTTTATAATAAGCATGCTCACAAATCTTGGTAGCATGACATTGGATCACATTCATAACACTCTCAAGGTGAGAATGGTTTGGATTGTTAAACATATCTCATTACTTTGATTGGATATTTTTAAATTAAATCACTTAAAACATCATGTTGGTCTAGATGTTTTGCATAGTGGATCTCCCTTACGACAAGTTAGTCTAATAGTTGCAATGTTTTGTTTTTATCAAGTTTAGTTTCCGAAGAGAAGTTAAAACTAAGAAATAAGGATGTAAAAGTTGGCATTCTTGTAATTCACCAATCAACTCATGAAATAATAAACACTTTTATTCTTGTTTCATTATAGTTTTAGTGTTCAAATGTAAAAGGACCAAGAATTTAAGGTGATAAAAGACTCCTTGTCATTATTGTGCATAGTTCTTTAACCAGATCATTTACTAAGTGTCATAGCCATCCATTTATCTACAATTCTTCAAATATATAATTGCTTAGTATATCATTAATACCTCTAAGATGAGGAATGTTATTTTTTAAATGAAACTTAAATTCATTGAGATAGAAGATAAAGGTGACTTAGCACTTGATAGTCTTATTTTTTATGAGGATGTTAGATTTTTATACAATTATCATAGCGTGTTAGAGTTCATGAGAGTTTATCAGACTTTCTTTTCAATATTAAATGCACATTTTATATTAACATATTTATATGTTCTATATAATTTGAGCCTTAATTGTTCTTCTAAAATATAAAAAACCTAAAATGCATATGGCCTATTGATCTTACTCTTAATGGTTCTTTTATTGACATGGTTCTTTTACCTAGTGGTGGTGTAATGGGAACTTCAGGCGCTTTGGTATTAAGAATATGTTTGTTTTTATGTTTTAAAATATTTTTGATTTTTTTTGTTTTTCCTTTTACTTCAAATTAATTTTTTTGGTGTTTTTATATTGTTTTGATGTGCCGATATAAAAAATAAATTAAAAAAATATTATCTTAATGCATTTCTAAGCGAAAAACACTTTGAAAAACAATTGATAGATAGAACGACAACAAACAAGTAAGTTAAAAAAAAGTTAATAGTAACACGTTTTTATGTTGGATCGATCTTAGAGGATTACAAAGAATATAAAATGAAAATGAAAGGTAAGAAGATGAGAATTTATGGAAAAACAATGTTTCAAAGAAAGAGAAAGCAAAAGCAAAATATGGCATGGCAAAGACAGAACAAGACAAGATTGATATTATGAAAGAAGAATTTTTATTGAAAAAACAACAAGATAAAAAGAGAATAATGTTGATAGATACGACAAGCATGCCTTAGCTGAATATTATAAGATACGTCAGATAGAGATATTAACTAAACGATGTATTAGTAGTTTTAATTAGTATGCATTATTTAAATTTTAATTATTTCTTTAAGTGTATGCATGTCCTTTTAAAAAAACGTTATACTATAATAAAAAATAATAATTTTCAAAAATGGATCACTAAATAATTAGAATTTTTTAACATAATTTGAAAGAAATTAACAACTTGAAATAACATACACTTGATTTTTCATAATTTTTATTTTACAGAGCATGAATGTGATCATAATTTTTAGAGGGCTAGCTAAAATGACTTTCTAGCTATTTTAACTAAAATCCAGCTAAAAAATAGTCGATGACAATGTTGATGCTTTAAGTATTGTTACAAGACCCATCTCGGTTCATAATTTGAATTAAGTTTCGAGATCATAAATTAGATGGGTTAATCCATGGATTGATGGATTAACCTTAATTTATTGGTTTTTTTATTAATGAAACAATGTTAATTTAGATTAAAAAAAAGTTGAAACAATATTGTTTTAAATAAAAATTAAAAAAGTCAATTAGACTTCACCTATATTTTTTTGATCGAGTCACTCGAATTATGGATTGACCTGCTAGGTTACTAGAGTTTGACCGGATCAACTCTTTAAGCTATTCAAAATCAAACCTGACTTAGATTAGATCACTAATTGGGGAGTCATTAGACCAAACCACCAAGTTGAGTTTGATAAGTATGTTTATAAGAGTAACTAAAACATTTTTCTTTTTTCATTTCTAGTTTTCTTTTTATAATGAAGAACCATAAAACATGTCCATTTCTTTAAGTTTTAGAATATTATTAGATTAATCCAATCTAGCTAATTTATCTTCTTTTACAAATCTTCGATTGTCACTAATAATAATACTAATAAAAAAAACCCTTTTGTATTTATATATATATATAAAACAAGTTTAACAAAAATATAACTTTTTTCTCCATAATTTTATTTATTACTTTTCCTGTAAATATCTATTTTTATTTGTATAACAAAATAAAAAAGTTCATGAACAAAATTATTAAACTTAACCAAAATTATAGCCAGAATCATTATGTGTTTAACACCTAAATGGTTCAATCCAAAGCATTATTTTTAAAATATATATATATATATATATATATATATATATTTTAAAAAAAATTAATAAATATTTTAAACTGGGATATAACTGGTTAATTCTCATTCAGTTTAATTTAAAACATAATCTAAACTAATAATCAAGCAAGTATATTACGAAATTTGACCTGCCGGATCAAGTTTAATTAACACCGTCAAGACATTTTACACGGTGGCTCATGGGCAGCTAACTAGTTATGAGTGTACCAAAACTATATTACCTGCTCCAACTGGCAATTAGGAGAGAGTGGATATACTTAAGAAGAGACAGGATTTTCGAATACCGCGTTGGTGATGTCAATTTCGTGCGAGGAAGGAACAACGAATTTCTTCTTTGCTGCCTGTAAAAGACACAAAACAAATAGATCAAAGAAAAACTAATTATTCTTATTATCCAAAAAAAGGAAAAAAATTATTCTTTGGTACGAAGCTGGTAGAATACTTGCTACATGCTATTATTATTTTCCTCACTTTACTCCATTTTCACATTTGATTCTTTTTATTCCTTTTTCCCGATGTAATATTTATAAGATATTATTTTTACCGAGCCTTCATTTAAGAAAATAATATAAATTATATTTTAAAATTCTATTTAATAATTTAAGTTTAAAAGACTTTTAGACATAATATTAGAGTCTTGTTAATCAACCGATTATAAATTCAAACCTCACCACCTTAATTCTATTTGATAAAAAATAAATATAAGTTCGAACCTCACCATTTTAATTTTATTTGATAAAAAAATAAATACAATGTAATGCAGAGTAGATCCAAAAACTACTTCTCATTGGCTATAAATAAATAAGCTCATTCTTTGGAAAACTAGGACAGGAGATGATTGCTAGGGCTAATTAAATCTTTCACTTTTCTCCTCTCTTCCTGGCTTCTTGTAACTACAACGCCTTTGAGTAACCATTAACTCTCCTACAATATATGTGAGCGTTGTGATCAGGCCATGGCGGGTCTAAGCCTATATGGATACAAAATCCTTGCCCAAGCCTGCGTGCTAGTAGTTGAGTCTGGGTTTACCTGTCAGGCTGCCTAGTCCAAATGCATTTATTTACTTTGTTCAAATCAAAATTAAAAAAAAAAATACTCAGATATATGATGTTTCTCATATGTGCTTCACTATTCATAAATAAATAAGGTAACATTTCTTTTTTTTAATTTTGGCATTTTTTCATTTAATTTTATCCTTTTACTTTTGATTATTTGTTTATTTAGTCCTTTTGGACTTAATTCCAATAGATAAAGTGAAAAGGTTGTCATTGAAAGACAAAAATAAAAACACGAGGACCAAGCGTGAAGAGAATTCATGATCATTCCCCAATTATTGATGTTTTTTTTGTCCAAATATTCTTTTTCTTTATTTTTCTATTTTCTATTAAGAGAAGAAAGAAAGTTGATGGAAAACAAGAGAAGAGAGAAAAAGTTATTGATTGTCAAGATTTTAATGGTAAAAAAAACAACAATCTTGGTATCAATGAGATCCTTTCAACGAGAGAAGTTTGATGGTGATATTTTTAAAATTTATCTTGTCGAAAAAAATAAATTGAGGTTTGGGGAGTTTTATGATTTTAGATTGGTTTTTCTATTTATATATGACTTTTTATTATTTTAAAGCCACAAATTAGCTTACTGATGTTTATAGAGTATTTATATGTATTTTTTAGATAAAAATAGGTTTTTTTGGTACTAAAGTTGAATAACTAGCTTTCCAAGGAGTTTCTAGCAACTTAAAGTGGACCGAACTAGGGAGCTGGAAGACACATGGTTTGCTATCAGACGACACATTGTTCACTTTGTTTTTTTATTCAAAAACATAAGGGGAGATACATTAGAAAAACAAAAATACATATAAACAAGGCCAAATGCATGAGTTTGGCCTTCTTTTGTTTAGGGCAAGAGATGGATCTAACTCTTTTCTTCTTCTTTTTTTTTATTTTTCTTTTGCAATCTAAAAAAATCATTTAAAATGATAATTCTCTCCCCCTTCAATTCTGACATGGTTTAAATAATATTACAGGTTTTCATTAGAATGTTATCAAATGTTTTTCAATTATTATGTATCTAATATCACTTAAACTCAATATAATATTTTTAAATATATTTTTAGCATGATTCTATTATATTTATTAATTTTTTAGCCTTCAATCGCATACGAAATAAGGACACATTGTTTTGATAAATATTTTAAACTTACTTTGACAACAATTAAATATTTTTTGTTTAATGGTGACTCTAGTTAAAAAAATACTTACTAAAATAATCAAGAGATATGTTAATAATAAAATTGACTTTAGATTTGAGAAATACATGTTTCTACTTATGTCAAATAGCTTAGATTTTTAACAATTCTTTATTTTAAATATTGCTCTTTTTTATTAGAAAAGTGTGTTTCTAATAATAAAAAAAAACAATGTTATTGCTTTTAAGAATATTAAATATTTTTTACAATGATATTATCGATTGTTTTATGAATAATTATGTATTAGCACGATATATGAGATTTTGATAATAATTTGTTTAGTAATATTGAATGAGAATAAAAATAAAAATATTTATATTTATATTTATTCTAATTCTTTTTATTTTTTAGCAAATGAAAAAAATAGTGAAGAAAATATATTTACAAGAAAAGGAGGAATTATAGTAGATTTTTCTTTTCAATACAGATTAAATTATTTATTTTCTAACAATAATTAATTTTAAAATTCTATAATTAAATTAAAAAAATTAAAGAGTTACCCACAACATGAGATCAGATATCTTAATATTTATCATCATCTCAACTTTTCTATTCAATTATTGATTGAAATAAAAAAAATTATTATCAAGCACATATAATCTTCGCTTTATTTTATTGAACACATGTGTCAACTTTTTAATTTGCAATTAATTTTTTTTTTTGTGGTAAAAAATAAACATTAGTAATTAACGTCTACTTCTTTTTTCTAATGGAAAAAAAATTATTTCATCATGCAGCATGGCATAGAAAATCAAGCTAGTGTAGTTTCAATCATATTAGTTTATAACAATTATCTCACCAAAATAAAATAAAAAACTATATAATAA